>Ga0302314_10003610_pt1 | contig 28498 bp, 30 predicted proteins | sample III_Palsa_N2_3_FD_200533 | JGI IMG/M metagenome (GOLD analysis project Ga0302314, IMG submission 200533) | Peat permafrost microbial communities from Stordalen Mire near Abisko, Sweden - III_Palsa_N2_3 | ecosystem: Environmental > Terrestrial > Soil > Palsa > Peat permafrost | place: Sweden...
ACGACCTCCTCGACGGGCCTGTGGCCAAGGCCGCCGGGACCGCCTCGGTGCGCGGTGCCTTCTTCGACTCGGTCACCGACCGGGTGGCCGACGCCGTGATCATGGGCGGCGTGGCGTGGTACCTGATCGACAAGAACGAGGGCCACCTGGCCGTCCTTCCCCTCGCCGTGCTGGGGGTCACCGCGCTGGTCTCCTACGAACGGGCCAAGGCCGAATCGCTGGGCCTGTCGGCCAAGGGCGGGTTGATGGAACGCGCCGAGCGCATGATCCTCCTCGGAGTGGCCTTTCTCAGCGCCGCCTTCGTCGTCCCGGTCCTGTGGGTGATGCTGGTCCTGATCTCGGTCACCGCCATCGCCCGGTTCGTCAAGGTGTGGAACGAGGCGTCCGGAAGGGATGTGGCCATCCGCAAGCGGGTGGTGGCATGGCGCGAGGGCCGGGTGGAGTCGCGCTGGCGTACCTGGCGTGAGGGCGTGGCCGTTCCCCTCGGTTCGGGGAACCAGAGGGCCGGCGCCCCGGTGGGTCGCTGGCGGGCCCGGCGCCAAGAGGCGCTGAGCAGCCGGTCCGGCCGCACGCTGCGGGCCCGGCGGCGCGAGACGCGCCTGCACCCCCGCACGGGCAGCGGTTCGACGAAGGGCGGATCGACGAACGGCGGACAGGGGGCCGGCGGACAGGGGAGTGGCGGACCGAGCCGTGCGCGATCGCAGCGCGGGCCGCTCGCCTGAGCCTGCGCCCGGCCTAGGTACCCAAGGTGGGTGAGCAGAGCGGGCCCCGACCGGCCTGGCGCGCCACGGCGACCTATCTGACCTATCGGGGACTGGGCACGGCCATGGGTCTCGTCCCCGAGCCGGTCGCCCGCGGCGTGGCCGCCGGCGTGGGGCGGGTCATGTCCTGGCTCGGCGGGCCGTCACTGGCCATGAACGAGCGCCACCTGCGCCGGATCCTGGCCTACGAGTGCACCGAGGGTGTGGTTCCCGACCCGGCCCTGGTGCGCCGGTGGAGCCGCCGCAGCTACCACGCGTACGCCCGCTACTGGATGGAAGGGGCCCGGCTGCCCTACGCCACGCCCGAGACCATCGTGGCGCGCATGATGGTCACCGGCGACGGGGAGGAGATCCTGCGCAAGGTGGCGGCCGAGGAGCGCGGCATCGTCATGGCGCTGCCGCACGTCGGGAGCTGGGAGTGGGGCGGCGCCTGGTTGGCGCTGGTGGACCTGCCGATGACCGCGGTGGTCGAACGGCTGGAGCCCGAGCGGCTGTTCGAGTGGTTCGTCGAGCAGCGCACCGGCATGGGGCTGACCGTGGTGCCGCTGGGCGAGGGCTCGAGCGCGGTGGTCCTGAGAGTCCTGCGCGACGGGGGGGTGGTCGGGCTGGTCAGCGACCGCGACCTGGTCGGCAACGGGATTGAGGTCGAGTTCTTCGGCGAGCGGACGACCCTGCCCGGCGGCGCCGCCACCCTGGCCCTGCGCACGGGATCGGTGCTCCTGCCCGTCGTGGTCTACTCCGGTCCGGGTCGCTGGCACACCGCGCTGGTGCACCCGCCGCTCGACACGACGCGCCGCGGCACGTTGCGAGCCGACGTCCAGCGGCTGACCCAGGAGCTGGCGACCTGCTTCGAGGAGGACATCCTCCGCCAACCCGAGCAGTGGCACGTCTATCAGCCCAACTGGCCGAGCGACCGGGTCCCGGAAAGCCGGGTCTCATGACGCCGGTCCCATGACGCCGGGTCACATGAAACCGGCCCCATGAAGATCGCCATGCTGTCGCCCTACTCGCTCTCCCGCCCCGGTGGCGTGGTGGGCCAGGTGCACGGCCTCTCCCGGGCGCTGGTCCGACTGGGGCACGAGGTCACGGTGATCGGTCCCGACGACGAACATCCCCGCGGGGCGGGTCCCGACCTCTACGTGGTGGGGGAGCCCCGGGAGGTGCCGTCCAACGGCTCGGTGGCCCCGGTGACCCTCTCGCCCCTGGCGTCACTCAGGGCCGAGCGCTTCGTGCGCCGGGGCGAGTTCGACGTGCTGCACCTGCACGAGCCGCTGGCGCCGGTGCTGTCCTACGCGTTCATGGTCAACCCTCCGGTCCCGATGGTGGGGACGTACCACCGAGCGGGCGTGAGCCGGTGGGTACCGGTCCTCAAGCCGCTGGTCAAGCTGGTCGGGTACCGCATGCAGGTACGGGTCGCCGTCTCGGAGGCCGCCCGCGAGACGGCCCAGCAGTCGAGCAAGGGCGCCTACGAGGTGCTGTACAACGGCGTCGACGTGGAGCGCTTCAGCGAGGTCGAGCCCGCACCGACGGACCGGCCCACGGTCCTGTTTCTGGCCCGCCACGAGACGCGCAAGGGGCTGAACGTCCTGCTCGACGCCTTCGCACAGGTGGACCGGACGGCTGTGCTGTGGGTGGCCGGCGACGGGCCGCAGAGCGAGGTCCAGCGGCGGCGCCACCCCGAGTCGGACCGGGTGAAGTGGCTGGGCTTGCTGAGCGACGAGGAGAGGGACGCCCGGCTGCTGGGGGCGGACGTGCTGTGCGCGCCGTCGCTGCACGGCGAGTCCTTCGGCGTGGTCGTGCTGGAGGGCATGGCGGCCGGGTGCTCGGTCGTCGCCTCGGACCTGCAGGGGTACCGCTCCGCCGCCGGCGGGCACGCCACCCTGGTCTCCCCGGGCGACGTCACCGCGCTGGCGCGGGCGCTGGGCGTGGCGCTGGCCGACGCCGCCGAGGGCAGTGGGCAGTCCTCGGCGGGCGCGTTGAAGGCGGCCGCGGCCTACGCCCAGGGCTGGTCGATGGAGAGCCTGGCCGAGCGCTACCTCGACGTGTACGAGCGGGCCATCGCCGCCTTCCACCGGGGCGCCCGCTAACCCGGGGCCTCCGTGGTGCGGTCCGGTGGTCGGCCCGAACTCCCACCCTGCGTTCAGTCGGGTCCCACGCCATGGACAGGTGACTGTCAGGTTGACCGTGCAGGATGCATGGGTGGGATCCCTGCGTCGCACCGATCCGCTGGTCCGCAGCGACCAGGTCGGGCCGCGCCCCGGCGAGCGGCGCCGGCCCTACCTCGAGACACTGAACCTCTATCGCGTCCTGGCCTGTGCCGCGGTCGTGGCGAACCACGCCTTCATCTGGTCCAACATGAGCACCAACGTGGTCGGCACCGGCTTTATCACCATCCTCCACCTGAGCCGCTACACCTTCTTCTTCCTCTCCGGCCTGGTCGTCGTCTACTCCCAGCTGGCCCATCCCCGTGCGCTGCGGGAGTTCTGGAAGCGTCGTTATGTCCAGCTGGGAGTGCCCTACCTGGCCTGGACCGCCATCTACCTCGTCTTCGCGCTCATCACCATCAGCGCCGCATGGGACGAGGTCGGGAGGTTCCTGCGGCACAACATCCTGCTGGGCTACTCACAGCTCTACGCCGCCAGCGTGATCTTCCAGTTCTACCTCGTCGCACCGGCTCTCCTCTGGCTGCTGCGGTCCACCCGCCGCCATTCGGCGATCATGGCCGTGAGCCTCCTCTTCGCCTTCTTCCTCGATTACACCCTCCTGTACCCGTCCTGGTTCCCCGCGCTCGCCGGCGTGGAGAGGGCCATCAACTCCGTCCTGCCCTGGGGCCGTAGCCTCCTGACGTACCAAGAGTTCTTCGTCGCCGGCGCTCTGGTGGCGGTGCACTTCGACGAGGTGAGCGCGTTCGTCTCCCGGTACCAGTGGCGGATCGTCGGTCTCGGCGCCGCGATCGGCGGCCTGACGGTGCTGTGGTACGCCGTGCTGGTCGACACGGGCACCTCGCTCGGGACGGCGTCGAACCCCGTGCAGGCTCCGGCGGTGATCTGGTTCTTCGCCGCCATCGCCGCCATGTTCGCGCTGAGCCAGTGGTGGGAGCAGCGCCGGCGCGTGCCCTCGGGTTCGGTACCTCGTCTGGGCGTGACGACCTGCGCCGGCCTGGCCGCACTGACCGGAGGGGTGTGGTTCTGCCACAACCTCTTCCTCACCTCGCTGCGGACCCTGCTGGAGACCATCGGGGTGTGGGGGCGGCTGCCTTGGGAGGCCATCGTCCCCATTCTCTTCGTCGTCACGGTGGTGGTCTCGGTCGCCTTCGTCTCGCTCGTGCTGCGCACACCGCTTCGTTGGGTGCTCGGAGGGCCGGTGCGGGCCGAGCAACGGGCCGAATACACCCAGGACCTCGCCCGTCCGAGCCCCGTCCCACTGCGACCCATTATTGAGCCACCCACCACCGAGCCGCCCACCACCGAGCCGCCCAGACCCGTCACCGAGGGCGAGCCCTACACTGCGGTGGGTGTTGACGGTGATCGGGCCATCGGGGGGCACCGGCACGGTCCATGACGGTGGCCCCGGGCACCCCGAACGGCCGGCCCGGATCGACGCCGTCATGGCCGGCGTCGCCGACCTGGCGCTCGAGCTCGGGGATGATCTCGAGCTGGTGGCCCCCGAGCCGGCCGACCTGGCGGCGCTGGCCCGGGTGCACTCCGCTGCGTATCTGACACGCCTCGAGCAGTTCTGCCGATCGGGCGGCGGACACCTCGACCCCGACACCTTCGCCCACCCCGACTCGTGGCCGGCCGCGCTGCTCTCGGCCGGGGCCGGACTGCAGGCGATCGACCTGCTGCGCCGGCGGAACGAGGGGGTGGCATTCGTGGCCACCCGGCCTCCGGGCCATCATGCCCTGGCCGATCGCGCCATGGGCTTCTGCCTGTTGAACAACGTGGCGGTGGCCGCCGCCGCGCTGGCGGCGTCGGGTGAGCGTGTGCTGGTCGTCGACTGGGACGTGCACCACGGCAACGGGACGCAGGCGATCTTCTGGGACGACCCGTCCGTGCTCTACGTGTCGACCCACCAGTACCCGTTCTACCCGGGCACCGGGGCCGCCGCCGAGGTGGGCGGGAGCGGGGCACCGGGCCTGACGGTGAACGTCCCCGTGCCCGCCGGGGCGACCGGCGACGTGCTGCGGCGGGCCCTCGACGAGGTGGCGGCCCCGGTGATTCAGGGGTTCGGGCCGACCTGGGTGCTGGTCTCGGCCGGCTTCGACGCGCACCGGTCCGACCCCCTGGCCGAGCTGGCCCTCTCCAGCGGGGACTTCGCCGTGCTGGCCCGCTCGGTGGCCGCCTACGCGCCGGCGCCCGGCCGCCTGGTGCTCTTCCTCGAGGGGGGCTACGACCTGGCGGCCCTGCGCTCTTCGGTGCGGGCCACGCTGGGGGCCCTGGCCGGAGCGCCGGAGTCAGGGCGGCCGGGGTCGGGGGTGCCCGGGTCGGGTGAGCCCGAGCGGCCGACGTCGGGCGGGCCCGGGTCCGAGTTCGTGGCGGCGGCGGTCGCCGAGCGGTGGCGGGCACTGGGGGTAGGCTGAGCCTTCCGATGGCCGACGAACGCACAGACGGCGCCCCCGCCGGCGGAACCGGGTCGAGCGGGGGATCGAACCGGAACCGCAACCGGAACCGCAGTCGCAACCGCAACCGGGGCGCCGGGGGACAGCCGGCCGGCTCGGGCGGCCAGCCCCGCTCGGGCGAGCGACCCAGATCCAACGGCCAATCCCGCTCCGGCGGTGGGTCCCGGCCAGGCGGCCAGTCGAACAGGAACAGGGGCGGATCGCGCGACGTCGCGGCGGCGCCGGTGGCGCTGGCCCCCCGGGTCATAGAGCCCGGCCTCGGGGCCTCCGAGATACTGCCCGGCGAGGTGGCGGCCAACCGGCGCCACGCCGTCTGGCTGTGCGCGCTGGCCGCCGTGCTGCCCGCCCTCGTCGTCGGCGTCGTCGTGGCGCTGGTGGCGTCGCTGGTGCTCGGGGTGGTGGCGCTGGTCGTGGCGGAGGTGGTGATCGGCTACGGGCTCTGGCGGGCCGCACCGGGTGTGGCCCTGCGCCAGGTGGGCGCGGTGCAGGTGCACGAGCACGACTACCCACTGGTCTTCAACCTGACCGAGGGGCTGTGCGCCACCTTCGGGTTGCGCATGCCCTGTATCTACGTGGTCTACGACGCCGTCCCCAACGCCTGCGCGCTGGGTCGCAATGCCGCCTCGGCCGTGCTGGTCGTGACCTCGGGCCTGCTCGAGACGATGAGCCCCATTGAGCTCGAGGGGGTGATCGCCCACGAGCTGGCCCATGTCAAACGCGACGACAACGGCGTGTCGGTGATCGGGCTGATGCTGGCGCGCTACGCCGGGGCCGGGCTGTTGCGGCGGTGCGTGGGGGAGGCCAGGGAGTACCGGGCGGACGTCGTCGGTGCGTCCGCCCTGCGCTACCCGCGCGGCCTGCTCGACGCATTGCGCCTCATGGAGAAGGCACCGGCCCCTTCGGGGAATTCGGTGTTCGGCCCGGCCCGCTTCGCCGCCACCAGGTACGTGTGGATCGATCCGTCCGTCGGTCATCACGACGAGCCCATGCCCGTGGGAGACCTCGATGCCACGTCGGTGAGGGCCGCCGCGCTGTGCGAGTGGTGAGATAGGGGCGGTCCACCCCCGTAGACTGGAGTCATGAGTAGCGCCGAGGTGCCCAACGCCGCCGAGCCGAACGCCGACCGGGAACTGACGGGCACGTTCACGGTCAAGCGGGGGCTTGCCGACATGCTGCGGGGCGGCGTCATCATGGACGTGGTCAACGCCGAGCAGGCCAAGGTGGCCGAGGACGCCGGCGCCGTCGCCGTGATGGCCCTCGAGCGGGTGCCCGCCGACATCCGGCGTGACGGCGGGGTGGCGCGCATGAGCGATCCCGAGCTGATCGAGGGGATCCAGGCGGCGGTCACCATCCCGGTCATGGCCAAGGCGCGCATCGGGCACTTCGCCGAGGCCCAGGTCCTCCAGAGCCTGGGCGTGGACTTCATCGACGAGTCCGAGGTCCTCTCGCCGGCCGACGAGGAGTACCACATCGACAAGTGGGGCTTCTCCGTCCCCTTCGTCTGCGGGGCGACGAACCTGGGCGAGGCGCTCCGGCGTATCTCGGAGGGGGCGGCCATGATCCGCTCGAAGGGCGAGGCGGGCACCGGGAACATCGTCGAGGCCGTGCGCCACCTGCGCTCGATTCTCACCTCGCTGCGCTCCATCGCCGCCTGCACCGACGGCGCCGAGCTCTACGGCTGGGCCAAGGAGCTGCGCGCCCCGGTCGGGCTGGTGCAGGAGATCGCCACCTCGGGCCGCCTGCCGGTGCCCCTGTTCTGTGCCGGGGGGATCGCCACGCCGTCGGACGCCGCGCTGGTGATGCAGCTCGGCGCCGAGGCCGTCTTCGTCGGCTCGGGCATCTTCAAGAGCGCCGACCCCTCCCGGATGGCCTCGGCCGTGGTCGAGGCGACGGCGCACTTCAACGACGCCGACCACGTGGCCAAGGTCTCTCGCGGGCTGGGGGAGGCCATGCGGGGTATCGAGCTCTCCGCCGTGACGGAGCGCCTGGCTGATAGAGGGTGGTAGCGGCTTCCTCTGCGCCGACCACGATCGGTGTGCTGGACCTGCAGGGTGACGTGCGTGAGCACGTGGCGGCGCTGACCGAGGTGGGCGCGGAAAGCCGGCTGGTCAAACGGCCCGCCGACCTGGCCGGGCTGGCCGGCCTCATCCTCCCCGGCGGCGAGTCCACCACCCTGTCCATGCTGTTGACCTCCACCGGCCTGTTCGACGCGGTGGCCGGCCTGCTCGACGAGGGATTTCCCGTGCTCGGGACCTGCGCCGGGCTGGTGCTGCTGGCCGCGGAGGTGCTCGACGGCCGGCCCGATCAGCGGTCGTTCGGCGCGGTGGACGCCGTCGTCCGACGCAACGGGTTCGGGCGGCAGGTGGCCTCGTTCGAGACGCGGCTGGAGTTCGGGGAGGGCCCGCCGCTGCCGGCCGTCTTCATCCGGGCGCCGTACGTGGTCTCCGTCGGCGCGGGGGTCGACGTGTTGGCGACCGTGCGGCACCAGGTGGGGAGTGGGGTGGACGTGGCGTCTCCGGCGCTGGTCCGCCAGGGCGACGTGCTCGCCTCCTGCTTCCATCCCGAACTGACCGACGACCGCCGGGTGCACCGCCTCTTCGTGGAGATGTGCTCGGTCCCATAACTCAGTGCCATCCCATAACTCGGTGCCATCCGATAATTCGGTGCCATAAGGAGATGTGCCCGGTCCCACACGGCTGCCTGAGTCGGTACTATTGGAGGAGCGCGACCGACTGAGGAGGCGCAGATGTGGATCGTCGCTGAGGTCCTGCTCGGACTGGTGGTTCTGGGTTTGTTGATCGGCCTCCACTCCGGCCCGCACGCGCACATCGGCGCCGGTGCGATCGGGGTGATCGGAGCCGCCTGGCTCGTGTTCATGGCCGTGTCCGGGCGGTCCGCCCCCGTGCTGTGGGCCCTCCTGCTCGTCGATCTCGTCGTGTCGATCGCCGTGGTGGCCCTGGCCTGGAAGGGGCTGTCGGGGCGCCACACCATCGAGCCGGTGCACCACCATATTGAGGAGCGGCAGCTCGGTTCGTTGGAGGCAGCCGAGGGCGTGGCGGTGAGCGCCCTCACGCCTGAGGGCATCGTGCGCGTCCGCGGCGAGGAGTGGTCCGCGGTGTCGGTCAACGGGCCGGTGCCGGCGGACACCAAGGTGCAGGTCCTGCGGGCCGGCGGCGTGCGGCTCGAGGTGTGGGGCGAAAACGGAGAGATTGGGCCCAGGGAGCGGTTCGAGGAGTGGTATCTATGATGATCTTCGAGGTGGTAGCCGGCATTGTCGTCTTCCTCTTGATTCTGGCGTGCGGGTTCTCCGTGCGGATCGTGCGGGAGTACCAGCGCATCGTCCTGTTCCGGCTGGGCCGGGCGGTGGGGCTGCGGGGCCCCGGCCTGGTGCTCATCAACCCGGTGACCGATCGGACGGCGTGGGTCGACCTGCGCGAGCGCTTTTTGGAGATCCCGCACCAGACGGCGATCACCAAGGACAACGCCTCCATCTCCATCGACTTCATCATCTTCTACAAGGTCATCGATCCGTCCATGTCCGTCCTGCAGGTGCAGAACTTCGCCACCGCCGCACAGAACGTGGCTGCCACCACGCTGCGCAGCGTCGTGGGGGACATGCTGCTCGACGACGTGCTGTCCCAGCGCGAGGACATGAACGCCTCACTGCGCATCCGCCTCGACGAGGTGACCGAGCGCTGGGGCGTCAAGGTGACCACGGTCGAGGTCCGCGAGGTGAACCCGCCCACCGGCGTCCTCGAGGCCATGACCCGCCAGATGTCGGCCGAGCGCACCCGGCGGGCGGCGATCACCGAGGCCGAGGGCCAGAAGCAGGCGGCCATCACCCTGGCCGAGGGCACCAAGGAGGCGGCCATCCTGGGCGCCGAAGGGGAGCGGCAGTCGGCCATCCTCCGGGCCGAGGGGCTGGCCGCGGGGCTCGAGAAGATCCTCGTCGTCGGGCAGGGGCTCGACCGCAACACCATGCAGCTCCAGTACCTCGAGACGCTCAAGCAGGTCGGTACGTCGCCGTCGACGAAGATCGTCGTGCCGATGGACCTGCTGGGCGGGCTGATCAGTGGACTCCAGGGGGCCGTATCGAGCGAGCAGGCCAGCCATGCGATCGGGTCGAACGGTGCGCTGGGGTCGCCGGCCGCCAACGGAGCGACGGCGGGTGCCACCGGAGCGACGGGGCCCGGGGCCAACGATTCGGGCGCCGGCTGAGGGTTCGTGCGCCGGCTGGTCCGGAGCTCAGCCGGCGGGCAGTAAGGCGGTGTTCAGGTAGGCCACCTCGAGCTCCGCGCCATCGGGATCCCGGAAGAACACCGAGAGTACGGCGGGCCCGAACTTGGTGACCTCGCCCGGCGAGGCCCCGACCGCCACCAGACGGTCCCGGAGGTCGAGCAGTGCCTCCTCGGAGTCCACCGACAGGGCGTAGTGGTCGATCGGTCCCCGGCCACCCATCTTGGTGCGCTCGCCGAGGATGGAGTCCGCCGGAACCTCGAACACGTTGAGCGCACTGTGGCCACCCATGTTCACGATGGCCATACGGGGGTGGTCGCCCTGTCGCTCTATGATCGAGACTACTTCGGCCCCGAAGATGTCCTGGTAGAAGGCCAGGTAGCGGTCCAGGTCGGCGGTCATGGTGGCTACGTGGTTGAAACCCGTCGTCCGTGGGTGACTCGACATGTGCGCCTCCGATCTGAACCCAGTCCTTACGCTACCGGCCGCCGATCCTCGGTCGACCCCCGGTCAGGGGTTCGTGTAGGGCGCGGTTGGGGCCGATTAACGGAGAGTGTTTCCTAATAGTGGGCCGTGTTCAGTGGACCGGCAGGGGAGGGAGGCGGGGCACGGGGGTCTGCTCCACCGCCGCGGCGTCGAGCCGTTCGTACGGAATCGTCTCTCCGGCCGCAACGGCCACCGGGATCCGGTTCTCGGGGGGCGGCAGAGGACAGGTGGCGAGGTCGGTGTAGGCGCAGGGCAGGTTGACGGCCCGGTTGAAGTCGACGATCAGCGATCCGTCGTCGGCCACCGGTCCGAGCACCACCGAGCGATTGGCGGCGTAGGTGGTGACGCCCGACGTGGCGTCGGTGAACAGCACCAACAGCTGGCCCTGACTCGGGCCGGGAAAGGCGGTCAGCGCCAGGTCGACCCCGTCCACGGAGACCTCGACCTGCCCGACGGCGTGGTAGACGTGCTCCAGGCCCTCGACCGCTGCGCCGACCGTGGTGGCCCTGGGCTCGGCGAACGGAGTGAACCGGCCGGCCAGCGCCCACCGGGGATCGGGTGGGTAGGCGGGGGTGCCCGTGTAGGCGATCCGCAGCGGGTTGTCCGGGTGGCGGGGCCTGATGAGGTCGTAGCCGCCCCTCTTGGCGACCTCGACAACGTTGTCGCCCCATGAGGCGCGCACGCTGGCCCGCTCGGGAATCACCCCGAACGTGTAGTCGCCGGTGCGCGTCTCGCCGTCGACGAGCAGCTCCTCGCCTCCCTCGAGCGTGACGCTCACACCATCGGGCCCGGTGGACCAGGCTCCGGGGACGTCGTCGAAGCGTCGAGGGTCACGATCGAGCCAGTGGATGTTGGTGATCGCCAGGAAACCGTGCCTATCGCCCATGATCCCCTCGTGGTGGCGGTGCCATGTCTCCCACTCTCGGGCAAAGGTGTCGGGGTCCGGGTGCTGCGTCATGTCGGTCATTCAACCATCTCGGGGACTGTCGCCACGCAGTACCGGGGTCGTGTGTCCCGCCGAAAGTCGGGCACGTCGCATCTGTGCGGCAACCTCGTTTCGTCACAAACGATCGTCCATGTGGCGCCCTAATGCCGTAATAAGTGGCTAAGAATAGTTGGCCGAGGGTGGGCGAGGCGCCGCCTTCATCAGCGATTCACCGCTGTGACCTGGTCAGTTGGGCTCTTTCAGCCCGGATTTGCAACGCGGCCGGAGCTCGCTGCCGCGCATTGCAAACTGCGACCTTATGTGCATGTTGGGTTAAGATGACGTTACATAACAGGAGCCCTCGGTGGGCATGTGAGCGGCTGGTACGGACCAGTCAAAGGGAGGGACCACGACATGGCCCACAAAAAAGGCAGGCTTTTGGCGGCAGCGACCGTCATGGCAACAGTTATCAGCGGATTGAGCCTCGGTTTGAGCAGTGGAACGGCGGGCGCCTCGAGCAGCGAGCCGACCATCACCCTCGGTCTGCTCACCGACGCCACCGGACTCGGCGCCTCGGGCAACGCCAGCAGCCAGCAGGGCATGCTGGCCGCCCAGCAGCTAGCCAAGCGGGACGGCTACAACCTCAAGTTCGTGGTCGGCGACACGGCCACCAGTCCCGCCACGGCGCTCTCCGCCGGGCAGAGTCTGGTGGAGCAGCACCACGTGTTGGGCGTGATCGCCGTGTCGTCGCTGACGTTTTCCGCGGCACCGTTCTTCAAGGCCCAGGGCGTTCCCGTCGTGGGCGTGGCCGAGGACGCGTCGGAGTGGCAGACCGATGACAACATGTTCTCGGTCTACGGCACCATCCACACCAACCTGGTGAACACCGACAGCGGACTCTTCTTCAAGAGCCAGGGGGTCACCAACCTGGGCTCGATCGGCTACGCCATCTCGCCGTCGTCGGCGGAGGCGGCCGAGGGAGCGGCGGTCTCCGCCAAGCACGCCGGGATAAAGGCCGGCTACGTCAACGCCGCCTTCCCCTTCGGCAGCACCAACGTGGCGCCGATCGCCCTGGCCATGAAGGCGGCCGGCGTCAACGGGCTGTCGGCGGCGACCGACCCCAACACGGCGTACGCGCTGATCGCCGCGCTCAAGCAGGACGGCGTCAAGCTCAAGGCGGTGCTGTTGGCCACCGGCTACGGCGGTGACGTGACCAGCCAGGCCAGCCCGGCGGAGCAGCAGGCCGCCCAGGGTGTCTCCTTCGAGAACCCCTACGAGGTCATGGAGGACAACACGGCGGCTACCAAGCAGTTCGCCGCCGACCTCAAGGCGGCGGGGATCAAGGGCCTGCCCACCCAGTCCGAGTACAACGCCTACGCCTCGGTCGGCCTGATGCTGCAGGCCATCAAGGCGGCCGGCAAGAACCCGACCCAGGCCGAGATCATCACCCAGCTCTCCAAGGTCCACAGCTACGACGCGGGGGGCCTCTTCGGCAACGACCCGGTGGACATCTCCAACCGGACCAACTTCTCCGGCCACTGCTACTGGATCGCCAAGCTGGAAGGCAAGACCTTCGAGCTCGTCCCCGGGGCGCAGCCCATCTGCGGTACGACCATCCCCGGCGTGAGCGTCTCGCCGCCCACCTGATCGACCGAGGTTTGTGACGGCCCGGCCGGCGGAACGTGCAGTTCCGCCGGCCGGTGTCGCGTCCGGACCAGTGTGCCCGGACGGGCCCGCCATCGTGATCGGTGGCTGACGTTCGACCCGTGGTTGCCTGCATCCCCCCTCGGCCAAACTCAAGTTAGGCTGAGAGACCAGTGCGGGGCCCGTGGGGGGCGCGCGTGAACGGCCGGCGGTTGCCGGCCAAAGGGGGGACAGCACCATGGCCCATAGGATCAGCAGACTTATGGCGGCCGCGGCCGTCGTGGCGACCATCGCCGGTAGCGTGACCATCGGGGTGAGCGGTGCGACGGCGGGCGCCTCAGGGAGCTTGACGCCCATCACCATCGGTGTGCTCACCGATGTCACCGGACCCGGTTCCTCGGGCAACGCCACCACCGTGCAGGGCGTGGAGGCCGGAGTCCAGCTGGCCAAGCGGGACGGCTACGACCTCAAGTATGTGGTCGGCGACACCGCCACAAGTCCCTCGACAGCGCTGACCGCAGCGCAGAGCCTGGTCGATGAGCACCACGTCTCGGCGATCGTCGCCGTATCATCGGTGGCCTTCGGTGCGGCGCCGTTCCTCAAGCAGCAGGACACCCCGGTGGTCGGCGTGGCTGAGGACGCGTCGGAGTGGCAGACCGACAACAACATGTTCTCCGTCTACGGCATCCCCAAGACGACCTTGGTGAACACGGGCAGCGGTCTGTACTTCAAGAGCCAGGGGGTCACGAACCTGGGCTCCATCGGCTACGCCATCTCGCCGTCGTCGGCGGAGGCCGCCGAAGGTGCGGCGGCTTCGGCACAGCACGCGGGGATCAAGGCCGGCTACGTCAACGCGGCCTTCCCCTTCGGCAGCACCAACGTGGCGCCCATCGCCCTGGCCATGAAGGCGGCCGGCATCAACGGGCTGAGCATGTCCACCGACCCCAACACGGCCTACGCGCTCATCGACCAGCTCAAGCTGGACGGGGTCAAGCTCAAGGCGGTGTTGCTGGCCACCGGCTACGGCAGTGACGTGACGGCCCAGGCCAGCCCGGCCGAGGCCCAGGCCGCCCAGGGCGTCTCCTTCGAGGACCCCTACGAGGTCATGGAGGTGAACACGCCGGCCACCAAGCAGTTCGCCGCCGACATCAAGGCGGCGGGGCTCAAGGGCCTGCCCACCGAGTCGATGTACAACGCCTACGTTTCGGTCGGGATGCTCATGCAGGCCCTGAAGGCATCGGGCAAGAACCCGACGAATACCGAGCTCGTCTCTCAGCTCACCAAGATCCATACCTGGGACGCGCTGGGTCTGTTCGGCAGCCACCCCATCGACCTGGCCAACCGGACCAACTACTCGGGTGGTTGCTTCTGGATCGGCAAGCTGGAGGGCAAGAGCTTCGACCTGGTTCCGGGGGCGGAGCCGCTCTGCGGGAAGACCATTCCGGGAGCGACGGTCGCGGCGCCGGCCTGACCGGCCAACGTCGGTGACATCCCGGCCGGCAGAGCTCTCGGGTTCCGCCGGCCGGTGATGCACCTCGGCAGGGCGGCGTCCGTTGGGCGCTTTCTGTGTTGAGGGGTTCAGCCGGTGTTGAGGGGTTCAGCCGGTGTTCAGCCGGTGTTGGGCGGGTCAGTCGGTGAAGACCGGCAGCGTGGCCCAACCTCGGACGGCGCTCGAGTCGAGCTCAGCGTTGTCGGTGTCCACCTGCCATTCGGGGAACCGGTTCAGCACCTCGTCGAGCGCGATGCGTCCTTCGAGCCGGGCGAGTGCGGCGCCCAGGCAGAAATGGATCCCGTAGCCGAAGGCAACGTGGTGACCGAAGGTGCGATGGATGTCGAAGACGTCGCCGTCGGGGGCAAAGACCCGATGGTCCCGATTGGCGGCGGCGGTGACGAACATCATGGTGCAGCCCGCCGGGACGGTCTCGCCGTAGTACTCGACGTCGCGGGTGACGTAGCGACAGCTCTGGAGAGACGGCGGCTCGAACCGCAGGATCTCCTCAATGGCGTTGGGGATGAGCGAGCGGTCCCGGGCGAGTTCCCGTCGCTGGTCGGGGTGGTCCGCCAGCACTTTCCCCGTCCAGCCGATCAGCCGGTTGGTCGTCTCGTTGCCGGCGGTGGCCAAGACGTTGACGAAGGTCAAGATCTCCCCGCGCGTCAAGCGCCGCACGGTACCGGTCTCGTCGGTGAACTCGGACTGCAACAGTTCGGTCATCAGGTCGTCCGCCGGGTGTGAGGCCCGCCACTCGATGTAGTCGCCGAAGAAGGCGGGATCCGCCAGGTTGTGGTCGCCGAACTCCTTCGGCCGTCCGGGCTCGCGACGGAGCCGCTTGTCGCCATGGGCCCGGATCGCCTGCAGATCGTCCGCCGGGATCCCGAGCAGCATGCCGATCACCCGGATGGGCATCTGCGCGCCCAGATCGGCGACGAAGTCGAACCCTCCGCCGCCGATCAGCGGATCGAGGGCACCGGCGCAGAACTCCCTGACCTGTGGCTCGAGGGCGTTCATCTTCTTCGGGGTGAACACCCGCGAAAGGACCCCGCGGTGGGCGGTGTGCATGGGCGGGTCTTCCATGATGAACACACCCTGGGGGAACTCGAGGTTGGCCCTGATCATCTCGAGGATCACCCCACGGCTCGAGCTGAAGGTGGCGTGGTCGACCAGGCCCTTCTCGACGTCCTCGAAACGGCTGAGGGCGTAGAAGCCGTACTCCTCGTTGAAATAGAGCGGCGCCTCCTCGCGTAGCCGCCGGAACACCGGGTAGGGGTCGTCGTAGATCTCGAGGTCGTAGGGGTCGTAGTACACGTCGCTGGCCGCGGTCGTGGTCGACCTCACGGCCGGCCTCGCGGCAGACCTCGCGGCAGACCTCGCGGCAGACCTCGCGGCAGAGCGCCCCCTGTTTTCATGCCAGCAACTTTGGCACCAATATCTCGGCGCGGTCAACCACCGGATCGGGCGCAGGGTTCGATCCGATCGGTCGCTCCCGATCGATCGGTGGAGGGCGGCACCGATAGATTGCCCCCATGTCCGACACCACGACCCCATCGCCGATCATCAGCTACTTCGTCCGGGAGATCGAGCCGAGCCTTCCGCCAGCCGACAAGGAGAGGTTGGCCCGCTACCGCGAGGAGATCGCCAAGACGACGCACCACGGGGACTTCCGACGGGCCTGGCACTGCGCCGAGTGGGCGCTCCACATGGCCGAGGGGCCATCGTCCTCACACCTCGACCATTTGGTCAAGGATCTCAAGGAGCTCCGCAAACTCGAGAAGGACAGCGTCTTCGGGGCCGAGTTCGGACTACACAAAGACGGGGGGAAGTTCGCTCCGGGCGAGGACGCCGAGATTCAGTGGGTCGACGACGCCGTCGCCGTGGCCAAGGCCGAGGCGGAGCGATCGGGGTGGGATGCGGTTCCCTGGGAGAAGCTGCTCGGGGAGCTGCTGGCCATCGCCCCTCCCGAAGAAGCGGCCTAACTACGCGTTGTCCTCGGGCGGCCGGGCGGCGGCGGCGGCGAGGGCCCGAAAGCGGAACGCCCCGGGTGTCAGCTCGCCGGCGGCCCGCGCCCGCTCGAGCGCCGTCGACCACCACGCCAGGTCTTCGAGAACGATGGTGAGGCTGACGTCGGTCAGGGGGTTGGTCGGTTCGCCGTCCTCGCTGAAGGCGTCGGTGACGTAGGGGATGATCACGCTGTTGCGCAGCGGCACCATCTCGGTCTCGATGGCGATGTGGGCGAAGTGCTCGATGGCCCGGGTGCCGCCGGCGATGCCTCCGCTGTAGCTGACGACCGACACGGGCTTGTTCCGCAGGGCGAAGGAGATGAAGACGCTGTCGATGGCGTTCTTCAGGACGCCGGGCACGCTGTGGTTGTACTCGGGGGTGACGACCAGGTAGGCGTCACCCTCCCTGACCTTCTGGTTCCAGCGCTTGACGATCGGATCGGAGTAGGTCGGATCGTTGAAGTCGCCGATGGTCCCGGCGTGCTCGCCGAACATCGGCAGCGGCCAGTCGCGCAGGTCGAGCAGTTCGACCTCGAAGGCACCGTGGGCCGACGCCCGCCGCACGACCCAGGGGACGACACGGTCGGCGGACCTCGTGGGACGCGTGCTGCCGACGATCACCTGCAGTTTGGACACGGCCTCTCCTTGTCAGTCCGGTGGGTCGGTTCAGTTGGCGGTTCAGCGGCGATCAGGGACGGTTGACTCGCACGACGACCGTGCCGGACACCTTGTCGTGCAGTGTCTGATTCTGACGGTCCCAGAGGGGGAAGAGCATGTCGATCACCCACGGCACGAAGAACGCTATGGCCAAGAACATCTCGAAGGCGGCGCGCCCGAGGGCCGGGCCATAGCCGATGGGGCCGCCCGTGGAGAGCTTCACGGCCTTGGTTCCCATGATCATCATGCCGAGGGTCTGCCCCCGGGTGCTGCCGCACAGCAGCGTCCCGTAGGCGATCACGATGAGCGGTGAGAGAAGGGCACCGGGTGTACCCACCCTGAAATTGACGGTGCCGGACACGTGGCTGTAGTGATACGAGTGGGTGAGGATGGAGATCGGCACGCTGACCACCAGGAGGAGGACCCAGTCGATCAGCCAGCCCGCCAGGCGCTGTCCGTAGTCGGCCAGGGTGGGCGACACCGAATACGGTGCGCTCGTGGTGGGGTACGGCGCGGAGCCGACCGGATAGGGGCCCGGTGGCGCCGCGAAGGGCGGCGGAGACTGAGTGGGCGTGGGAGGCGGAGGCTGGAAGCTCGGGTGTGACTCGGGCGGATACCACCTGCCGTCGGACGCCAGCCACCAACCGGGGCCTTGTGACACGTCCGACATCTGGCTCCCTCCCGTCACGACGGTCCGGCCCGCCCGCTCCACTATGCCATCGGACGACGCGCCGACCCGGGCTTTGCCGCCCGCTCACCGTGGCCACGTACCGCGGTGACGCACCGTGGCGACGTACCGTGGCGACGTACCGTGGCGACGTACCGCGGGGACGTACCGCGGTGACGCACCGTGGCGACTCACCCTGGCGACGTCGGCCAGTCGATCGCCGACAGGGAGGCCAGCGCGTGCACCAACGCCTGGGTGCCGTCGCGACCGTGACCCTGTGCCTGCAAGGCGACGTAGAGCTGATCGGCCAGCGCCAGGCCGGGTAGCGCCAGGCGAGCCCGCTTCGCTTCGGCCAGCGCGATGCCGAGGTCCTTGACCAGGTGGTCTACGAGAAAGCCCGGGGCGAAGTTGCCGGCGACCACCCGTGGCGCCAGATTCGACAGCGACCAGCTGCCCGCCGCGCCACCGGACACCGAGGAGAGCACATCTTGGAGGTCGAGGCCGGCACGCACGGCGTAGACAAGCCCCTCGGCCATCGCCACCATCGTGCCGGCGATCAGGACCTGATTGACCATTTTGGTGTGCTGGCCCGCCCCGTGATCCCCCTGGCGGACGATGGTGGTGCCCATCGCCTCGAAGCACGGCCGCACCGCGTCGAACACCTCGGCCGGTCCGCCCACCATGATCGACAGCGATCCGTTGCGGGCGCCCACGTCACCACCCGACACCGGTGCGTCGAGCGAGTGCACGCCGCGGGACGCGGCGACCTCGGCGATCTCCACCGCCAAGGAGGGCTCACTGGTGGTCATGTCCACCAACACGACACCCGGCCGGGCGCCGCCGAGTGCTCCCGTCTCCCCGAGCAGCACCTCGCGGACGTCGTTGGGGAAGCCGACCATGGAGAACACCACGTCGCTGGCCGCCGCCACCTCCTCGGGGGTGTCCGCCCACCGGGCCCCCTGCTCGAGCAGGCCCCCGGCGCGCGAGCGCGTTCTGGTCGTCACCGTGACCTCGTAGCCGCGGCGCAGCACGTGCGCACACATGGGCGAGCCCATCACACCCGTGCCCACCCAGCCCACACGCGTCGAGTCGGGCGACGCGGGCGCCAGGGTCTCGGCGTCAGGCACGGCGGGTGCTCGACCCCGACACGCCGGGCGCGTCGTGCGCCCCTACGGCCAGCTGGGGCACCGTGTGGGCCCCGTCCACCTTCGCCCTCGCCATCCGCGGCGAACCTAACTGCCCCCCGGACGACCCGTCAACCGAAGGGCTAGAGTCCCGGTGCACACGCGCACAATGACATGAAGTGGCGCGGACACGAAGTGGCGCGGACATGGTGTGGCGCGCGCCGGGTGGGGGAAGGGAGGGCCCATGGGGACGTTGATGCTCGAGGGCAAGGTGGCGATCGTGACCGGGGGTGGCTCGGGGGTGGGCCGGGGTGTGTGCATCGCGCTGGCGCGGGCCGGCGCGCAGGTGGCCGTGTCGAGCCGCACGCTGGCCAAGTGCGAGTCGGTTGTGAAGGTGATCGACGCCGCCGGCGGTGAGGCGATAGCCGTGGAGTGCGACGTGAAACTCCCCGAACACATCGAGGCCTGCGTGGCGCGGACGCTCGACTGCTACGGCGGGATCGACATCCTGGTGAACGCGGCCGACGACCCCCGGGTCGATGTCCCGTTCCTCGAGCTCACCGAGGAGGTCATGGACGCCTCCTGGCGGACCGGCGTCATGGGCACCTTGCGTTTCACCCAGGCGTGCGTGCCGCACATGTTGGCCCGGGGCGACGGCGCCGTCGTGAACGTCGCCTCCGGCGCCGGTCTGCTGGCCCCGGTCGGGATGGGGGCCTACTCGGCGGCACAGGAGGCCATCCGATCACTCACCCGCACGGCGGCCATGGAGCTGGGTCCGCAGGGCATCCGGGTCAACGTCATCTGTCCGGTTGCCTCGGGCTCCGAGTCGCTGGACAAGTGGATCGCGCACGATCCCGAACGAGTGGCGTCCTACGTCTCCAACACGCCGTTGCGCCGCTTGGGCGATCCGGTCGACGACGTCGGCGAGGGTGTCGTGTTCCTGTGCGGTCCCCAGAGCCGCTACGTCACCGGGACCACCCTCATGTTGGACGGCGGCCGCTCGTACCTGCGCTGACTCCCTCGGGGAGCTGACGAGGCCCACCGGGCGTCGATCGGGCCGGGAGCCGGGCCCGCGCCGGTCGGCCGGGGAGATGAGGTTCGACGCGCCGCGGTGGAAAGATGGGCGCCCGTTCGATGATGAGGAGGCCGGGAGTGGTTCGAGCAGAGGACGACCTGGGACAAGAGCTCTGGCTGGACAAGCTGGCGATCCGTGAGGTGCTGGAACGGTTCATGCGCTGCGACGACGATCGGGCGATGGACCAGATGATGGAGCTGTTCGACGAGGCGGCGGTCTTCCGGGCCGGCGATGGGGAGCACGTCGGGCGCGCCGCCATCAGGGCGTTCATCTCGCGCTCGCCGCGGGCCGATCCGCCGCACTGGACCGCTCCGGGCGAGCTCGGTCGGCAACCCACGACGGCCCATCTGTGCCTGAACCCGTTGATCGAGGTGGACGGTGACCGGGCCACGGCGGAGTCGGACTTCGTCGTCTTCATGGCGGACGAGTCGGCCCGGCCGTCCCCCGCCTACGTCGGGCGGTTCCGTGACCGCCTCCGGCGGACGGAGAGCGGTCACTGGGTCATCACCGACCGGGCGTCGGTCACCCTCGCCCCGAGGGCGACCTCCTGAGTCGGGGGACGGGACCCGAACCGTGCGCGTCCACCTTCTCGATGGGACCTACGAGCTGTTCCGCCACTATTTCGGCCAGCCTCCGCGGCCGGGCGAGGACGGGGCGGAGATCGGCGCCACCTACGGCGTGGTGGCCACGGTCCTCACCATGCTCGAAGGGGGCGCCACCCACCTGGGGGTGGCTACCGACCACGTCATCCCCTCCTTCCGCAACGAGCTGTGGCCCGGCTATAAGACCGGCGACGAGGTGCCCGAGGTTCTCAGCGCTCAGTTCGAGGTGCTCGAGGAGGCCTTACGGTCACTGGGGCTCGTGGTCTGGCCCATGGTCGACCTCGAGGCCGACGACGCCCTGGCGTCGGCCGCGGCGGTGGCCGCCGAGGACCAGAGTGTCGAGCAGGTGATCATCTGCACGCCCGACAAGGACCTGGCCCAGTGCGTGGTGGGAGGCCGGGTCGTGCAGCTCGATCGCCGCAAGGACCTTCTCGTCGACGAGGACGGCGTGCGGGCCAAGTTCGGGGTGTCACCCACCTCCATCCCCGACTGGCTGGCGCTGGTCGGGGATGCCGCCGACGGCTTCCCGGGCCTGAGCGGGTGGGGCAAGCGCTCGGCGGCGGTGGTCCTGGCGCACTACGTACATCTCGACTCCATCCCCGACGAGGCCGGGCATTGGGATCCCGAGGTGCGCAAGGCGGTCCGCGGCGCGGAACGGCTGGCGGCCACGCTGCGTGACGAGCGCGACCTGGTGGAGCTGTTCCGCGTCCTGGCCACGCTCCGGATCGAGCGCTCGCTGCTGACCAAGGTGGCCGACCTCGAATGGCACGGGCCCACTCCGGCCTTCGACGACACCTGCCAGCGCCTGCGCGCTCCGGCCTTCGCAGCGCGTGCCGCGGCCCTGGCCTCTCGTTAGTCCCGGTTCATCCGGATTTACCGAAGGCCCCGGAGTTTGCGCCGGGCTCCAAAATGCACAGCCAGCGCCGGTTGGCCAGCGCAGGTTGCGGCGAAGATCTCCGGCTCGGTCGGGTATCGGGCCCGTTGGGGGCTAGCCGATCGGTGATAAAAGTGATACTAATTTGATATCACTTTTATGCGGAGGAGCACGCCATGATCAGCACCGAACCGCCCACCGCCGCCCCAGCCGCACCCGGACCCGTCGCACCCGTCGGGCACCAGGGCGCCCGGGTCGACATCACCGAGCGCCCCGCCTTCGCCCCCAACGGTTGGTTCGGGGTGATCGTGCTCGCCGGCTCCATCGCCGGAGCGGTGGTCGCCGGGAAGGACGGCACGCCGTGGATCGTGCTGCCGATCGTGGTCGCGGTCCTGGTGGCCACGGCGTTGGTCATCGTCCCCCCGGGCCAGACCTCGGTGGTCCAGTTCTTCGGCCGCTACATCGGCACCGTCCGGCGCCCCGGCTTTTGGTGGGTCGCGCCGCTCACGGTGCGCCGCCGGGTCAGCATCAGGGTCGGCAACTTCGAGACCGGCCACCTGAAGGTCAACGACGCCGACGGCAACCCGGTCGAGATCGCGGCGATCGTGGTCTGGCAGGTGGCCGACACGGCCAAGTCCACCTACGCCGTGGACAACTACCGGGACTTCGTCTCCGTGCAGTCCGAGTCGGCCCTGCGTCATGTCGCCACGAGCCACCCCTACGACGACACCACCGGTGCCGGGACGTCGCTGCGGGGGTCCACCGACGTGGTCTCGGCGCAGTTGGCGACCGAGGTGGCCGCCCGCGTCTCCCTGGCCGGCGTCGAGATCGTCGAGGTCCGGATCTCCCATCTGGCCTACGCGCAGGAGATCGCGCAGGCCATGCTCCGTCGCCAACAGGCCAACGCTGTGGTGTCCGCCCGCTCGCGCATCGTCGAGGGCGCCGTGGGGATGGTGGAGATGGCCCTGAACCGGCTGAGCGAGGGTGGCGTCGTCTCCCTTGACGAGGAGCGCACGGCCAGCATGGTGAGCAACCTGATGGTCGTGCTCTGCAGCGACCAGCCGCCGTCGCCGGTGGTGAACGCCGGCTCCCTCTATACGTGAGCGAGCGGCGACAGATCCTTCTGCGGGTCGATCCGGCGGTGCACGACGCCATCAGCCGCTGGGCCAACGACGAGCTGCGCAGCGTCAACGCCCAGATCGAGGTGGTCCTGCGCCGGGCGCTGCGCGAGGCGGGTCGCATGCCCACGCAGGCGGCGCCGCTGCCCCGGCGGGGACGCCCACGGGCCACGCCGGACCCGGTCAGCTGAGGGCGTCGAACACCAACGACAGCTCGGTCGGGACCGGGGTGTCGAGCTGGGTGTAGGTACACGAGGACGGCTGCCGGTCCGGTCTCCAGCGACGAAACGACGTGCCGTGACGGAAGCGCTGCTCTTGGAGGTGGTCGTAGCCGACCTCGCAGACCAGTTCGGGCCGGAGGGGCTCCCAGCTCATGTCCTTTCCCGCGCTCCAACGGCTGGTACCGCCCGGGATCCGGCTGGCCCCGGTGGCCGACCCCAGCCAGGGGTGGCCCTCGGCGGCCTCGGCCCGCAACGGCTCCAGCTCGGCGACGAGCTCCCGGCGCCGGGCCGCGGTGAAGCCCGAGGCCACCCCGACGTGGTGCAACACCCCGTCCTCGTCGTACAGGCCGAGGAGGAGCGACCCGATGACGCCGCCCTCCTTGTGCCAGCGGAAGCCGCCCACCACGCAGTCGGCGGTCCGTTCGTGCTTGACCTTGAGCATCGCCCGCTTGTCGGGCAGGTAGCGCAGATCGCCGGGCTTGGCCACCACGCCGTCGAGTCCCGCCCCTTCGAAGCGGGAGAACCAGTCGGCGGCCACGTCGGGATCGGTGGTCACCGGGGTCAGGTGCACCGGCGGGGCGGCCGAGGTGAGCATCGCCTCGAGGAGCGCTCGGCGCTGGTGGTAGGGGGCGTCGCAGAGGTCGCGATCGCCTTCGGCGAGGAGGTCGAAGGCCACGAAGGAGGCCGGCGTCGTCGCCGCCAGGAGGGTGATCCGGGACTCGGCCGGATGGATCCTCTGCGAGAGGGCGTCGAAGTCCAGGCCGGAAGGGCCGGCGATCACGATCTCGCCGTCGAGCACGCACCGGTCGGGCAGATCGCGCCGGAGGGGCTCCATCAGCTCGGGGAAGTACCGGGTCAGGGGTTTTTCGTTCCGGCTGCCCAGCTCGACCTCGTCGCCGTCGCGGAAGACGATGCAGCGGAATCCGTCCCACTTTGGCTCGTAGAACATGCCCTCGGCTCGGGGGAGCTCCCGGGTGAGCTTGGCCAGCATCGGGGAGACGGGCGGTCTGAGGGGAAGGGTCACCGCCCGATCGTACCCAGGGGGTCCGGCGGCCTCAGGCGGCGTGGGTGGCCGTCCAGGCCAGGAGCTCGTCGGCCGAGCCGCGGTTCACGACGCGGTCCTCGGGCACCTCGGCCCGGACGGCGTTGGCGCAGCCCCGCCCGAGCCATTCGAGCTGGCCGGGCGCGTGGGCGTCGCTGTCGATGGAGACCAGGCAGCCCAGGTCGATGGCCAGGCGCAGGAGCTCCTCGGGCGGATCCTGGCGCTCGGGACGCGAGTTGATCTCCACCGCCGTGCCCGTGCGGGCGCAGGCCGCGAAGACGGCCTCGGCGTCGAAGGCGGAGGGCGGCCGCCCCCGTCCGCTGATCAGCCGGCCGGTGCAGTGCCCGAGAATGTCGGTGTGCGGGCTCTCCACGGCGGCCAGCATGCGCGCCGTCATCTCGTGTGCGTCCATCCGCAGCTTGGAGTGCACGCTGGCCACCACCACGTCGAGCTGGGCCAGCAGGTCCTCGTCCTGGTCGAGGGTGCCGTCCTCCAGGATGTCCACCTCTATGCCGGTCAGGATCCGGAACGGGGCCATCTCCTCGTTGACCGCCTGGACCGCCGCCAGCTGCTGGCGCAGCCGCGCCGCGTCGAGACCGTGGGCCACCGTCAGCCGGGCACTGTGGTCGGTCAGGACCAGGTAGCTGTGACCGAGCTCTCTGGCCGCCTCGGCCATCTCCGAGATGGTGCTCCCCCCGTCCGACCAGTCCGAGTGCGAGTGGCAGTCTCCCCGGAGCTGGCCGAGAAGCGCCTCGGCCGGCGCCTCGAGGGCGATGGACGGAGGCTCGGTCTCGAGCGTGGCCAGGTAGGCGGGGACCTCCCCGGCCAGCGCCTCGGTGATGGCCAGCGCGGTCGACCGGCCCACGCCGGGAATGCTCTGGAGACGCCCGCGGGCGGCCAGCTCGGCCAGCTCCGATTCGGACATCGGTTCGACGGCGCGGGCGGCGTTGCGAAAGGCCCGGACCTTGTAGGTGTCGGCGCCGTCGCGCTCTAAGAGGTAGGAGATCCGGCGCAGGGCGGTGACGGGGTTCACCGCTACGCCTTCTTCGCCCGGCTGGGGGCGACCCGCGTCGGCTCGTCGGCGCCCTTGGGGTACTCGGGCGGCCAGGGCGCGTCGTGGAGTCCGGCGGCCCGGTCGCGCTCGGCCAGTTCGAGGAGCGGTTGGAGCGACTGGGGTACCTGGCCGATCTCCGCCCAGGGATCACCCCTGCGGCGCAGAAGGTCCGGGACGGTCCGGATGGTGAGGTCGTCGGGGACGACGTCGGCGATCTCGTCCCACGACAGGGGCGTCGACACCTGGCCGCCGGTGCGCGGCCGGGCGAACCATGCCCCGAAGACGGTCTTGTGCGGGGCGTTCTGGTTGAAGTCGACGAAGACCCGCTCGCCCCGCTCCTCCTTCCACCAGTCGGCCGTGATCAGGTCGGGATGGCGGCGGGCCAGCTCCCGGGCCAGCGCCACCGCCGCGGCGCGCACCGTGGTGGCATCCCAGCGCGGCTCGAGGCGCATGTAGAGGTGGAGGCCGCGGTTGCCGGTCGTCTTCGGGTAGGCGACCACGCCCAGCTCGGCCAGCAGCTCGCGGCAGCGGAAGGCCGCCGCACGCACCTCGTCGAACCCGACGCCCGGCTGGGGGTCGAGGTCGATCCGTAGCTCGTCGGCGACGTCGGGGTAGGCGGCGAGGTAGGGCCACAGGTGCAGCCCGAGGCAGCCCAGGTTGACCGCCCACAGCACGTGGGCGATATCGGCCACCACGAGCGCGTTGGAGGTCGTCCCGTTCGGAGTGGCCACCGTCGTGGTGCAGAGCCACGAGGGCGCGCCGGGCGGCACGCGCTTTTGGAAGAACGAGCTGCCGGTGGCCCCGTTGGGAAACCGCTGCAGCATGGCCGGCCGGCCGCCCGCCGTGTTGAGCAACGCCTCGGCCACCTCGAGGTAGTACGAGACAAGGTCGAACTTGGTGGCGCCGAGCTCGGGAAAGTAGACCTTGTCGGGGTTGGAGACCCGGACCTCTCGGCCCCCAGCCTCGACGAGGCGCTCGCGTTCGCCCGACACCGACCCAGACTCTACTAACTCCGTAGGGCTTGGGCTCTGGGCTCAGGAGCGGAGCACCTGGACTTCCACCACGTCTGAGGAGAGCACCTCCCCGATGACTCCGAGGTCCACCCCGGCCCGTCGCGCCACCTCGCGGACCACGGTGACGTCCTTGCGCATCAGGTCGGAGAGGTGGTCGCCCACCGCGTCGACCGACCCCACGCCGGCCACGACAGCGAGGCCGCGGCTGGCGCCACTGCCGTGCTGCACGGCGGCCAGGATCACCTCCTCGTCGATCCCCAGCGCGCCGGCCAGCCGCACGGCGTCGACGGCGAGGCCCACCTGGGCCACGAACAGGGAGTTGTTCACCAGCTTGACCCGCTGCCCGTTACCCGGAGGGCCGACGAGCATGATGGGGGAGGCGTAGGTCTCGAGCAGGGGACGCATCTCTTCGAGCACGAGTTGGTCACCGCCGACCCATAGCGTGAGGCGACCGGCGACGATGTCGTGGGGACCGCCCGAGAGCGCGGCGTCGAGCACCCGGATCCCGCGGCCCGCACCCGCATCGACGAGGAGCTGCGCCGTGGCGGGGTCAGAGGTCGTGTGCTGGACGAGCGTCGCCCCCGCGGCCATGGCGGCGATCGCCCCGTCCGGGCCGAGGCACACCGTCCGGACCTGGTGGTCGTGGAGGACGACGACGAAGACCACCTCGGCGCCGCGCACGGTCTGCGCCACGGTGTCGGCGCACGTCAGCCCGTCGGCCTCGGCGGCTGCCCGGGTCTCGGGTCGACGCGTCAGGACGGTGACCTCGTGGCCCGCCTGCACCAAATGGTCGAGCATGGGACGGCCCATCCGGCCCGCACCGAGAAAGCCGATCTTCACCCGGGTGCCTACGGCGGGGGAGGAGCGATACGCCGGCGCCGGCTCGAGCCCCTGCGCTCCGCGGCCATCAGCCGCGCAACTCCCAGCCGTTCCCGGCCGGGTCCTTGCAGTTCACCAGCCGCTGTCCGTCGAACTCACCGGCGGTGAACGGCACACCGGCGGCGCCGAGTCGCGCCTCAATGGCGTCGCACTCGCCCCGGATGTCGATCGCCGTGTGGGCCATCTCGGCGGCCCGGTGCTCGGGGTCGAGGCTGAGGTGGATCTGCGTCCCGTCGTCGGCTTCGAACCACAGGGCGCCGAAGCGGCGCGCCGCCGGTGGGGGCTCCAGCCGGCGGTAGCCGAGGATATCGACCAGGAACTCGCCCTCTGCGTCGGCCAGCTCGGGCGGGACGCCCAGATTGGCGTGGTGGAACTTGGGCATGTGTGCCTCCTGACCGTTCTATCCGAAGAGGTCGGCGATCCCGGGCATCATGGCGCCGTCGATGAGGATGTCGACGCCCGAGACGAACGACGCGTCGTCCGAGAGCAGGTACGCCGCCAGCGCGGCCACCTCCTCGGAACGGCCCAGCCGGCCGAGCGGTGTCTTGTCCAGCATCACCTTCATGATGGGGTGCTCCTCGAACTCCTGGAGGCCCATCGGCGTCTCAATGAGGCCGGGTGCCACCGAGTTGACCCGTCCGCCGCGTTGGCCCCAGGGGACCGCCGCCCGCGCCGCCGCCCGGATCACACCCCGCTTGGCCCAGGCGTAGGCCGTGCCGCTGTCGGAGACCAGCTGCACCATGCGGTCGAGGAAGTCGGGCGCCAGGGGGACGTCGAGGACCGGGTCACGCTCGGGATCGCCCGCGCTGGGTGCGATCTGGTACGCCGAGCTCGAGGACCAGCACACGGCGGCCGATCCGGGCACCACCAGGGGCTCGAAGGCCTCGAGCAGGAGGGCCGTGCCCACCAGGTCGACCTCGAGCACCCGGCGGGCGTCCGCCATCGTGGGGGAGACGCCCGCGGCGTGGGCCAGCGCCCGGAACGCACCGAGCTCCTGCACCCGCTCGACCAGCCTGGCGATGGCGCTCGGATCCGAGACATCGCAGGCCACCCCCTCGGCCCCCTCGATCTCCGGCGCCTTGAGGTCGACGGCGATCAGGTGCTCGGTGGTGCCGCGCAGCCGGTCGACGCAGCTGCGGCCCATGCCGCTGGCGGCTCCGGTTACCACGGTGACTGTCATGCAGACTCCCCCTCCGGGTCGCTGTCCGGCCCGGGTCGCCGTCCCGTACGGGACCAACGACCGCTGCGTGGACCTTACTCGACCGGCCGCGCCGATCCCCGGTGGTGCCCCGGTCCCATCGGGTCGGGTAGCGTCGGCGCCCAGCCAGGTGGAGGCCACCCCGGGTGGAGGCCAGCCAGGTGGAGGCCAGCCAGGTTGAGGAGGACGGGGGGTATGGAGATCTACGTCGTGACGCCCGCGCTGACGACTCTCGGGGAGAATCCGATCTGGGACGTCGACGAGCAGCGCCTCTACTGGATCGATGTCTTCGGTGGACTGGTGTTCCGCAGCACGGCGGACGGCCGGGAGATCCGGGTGCTCGAGGCGCCCGGGCATCTCTCGTCGCTGGCCCTCCGGGCCGGGGGAGGGGCCATCGTGACCATGGGCACGGCCATCGCCCTGCTCGATCTGGAGACGGGGGAGGCCGAACCGATCTTCGACCTGGAGGCCGGGCCGGGCTGGAGTTTTAACGACGGCAAGGTCGACCGTCAGGGCCGGTTCGTCACCGGGACAGTCGACCGGGGTCTCCTGGAGACGAGCGCCCGCGATCTCGTCGACACCCTGACTCCCCCCTCCAAGCTCTACCGCGTCGACCCCGATCTGCAGGTGCACCTCTTGGCCGGGGGCATCGGGATCAGCAACGGTCCCTGCTTCAGCCCCGATGGCTCCACGCTCTACTGGAACGACAGCTGGGCCCGTCGGACGTACGCCTAAGACTACGACACCTCGACCGGCGAGGCGTCGCAGCAACGGGTGGTGGCGGCGTTCGGAGAGTCGGCCGGGGTACC
>Ga0302314_10003613_pt1 | contig 28489 bp, 26 predicted proteins | sample III_Palsa_N2_3_FD_200533 | JGI IMG/M metagenome (GOLD analysis project Ga0302314, IMG submission 200533) | Peat permafrost microbial communities from Stordalen Mire near Abisko, Sweden - III_Palsa_N2_3 | ecosystem: Environmental > Terrestrial > Soil > Palsa > Peat permafrost | place: Sweden...
TTCGAGAAGCCGCGACCGCCGCTGAACGTCCACAGCTGGGTCTAGGCAGCTTCATCCGCTGACTGAGCGAAGGCCCGTTTCGCGTAAATCCACCCGAAAGCTACCAGAGCACAACCGGCCAAAAATCCGACATTGAGCGAAATTCGTGAGATGCCTTGTCGGCAACCTACAGCGCGGCAATTTCTCCTTTGAGATGAGGGGCGATGTGACTCTATTTTAATCCTCCAACCAATCAGCTGTGATCTCGCCCCTATGCCCTTCCGGGGCCAGCGCGGCGCGGAGGGCTTCCAGCAGAGGCGGCAGCGACTGCTTGAAGGCGTATGGCGGGTTGACGATGAAAAGGCCCGCGCCGTTGTAAAAACCGGGCTGAGCGCTATCATACAGCCAATGCTCCACGCCCATAAATTTCGGGATGCCGAGCTTGCGCAGCTGCTCCTTCCACCGCCCATGCGTGGCGCGGTCTTTCAGCGGATACCAGATCACCGTCACGCCATGCGCCCATTTCCGATAGGCGGCGGCGAGGGTGGCTGTGATACGATCGCGTTCGTCCGTCTGCTCGTACGGCGGATCGACCACCACCACGCCGCGCCCGGTGCGGGTCGGGAGCATCGCCAGCCAAAGCTCGTAGGCGTCGCGCTCATGCACGGCAGCGGGTGTGCCGCGCATCGCGCTGCGCAGGGCACTGGCGTCCTCCGGATGTTTTTCATTGAGGATCAGCAAGTCCTGCGGACGCAGACACTGCGCCAGAATGTGCGGTGAGCCGGGGTAGAAGTGCGGCTCAGCCCCGACATTCACCGCCCGTACGGCGGCGCGGTAGTCGTTCAGCAAAGGGTTCGCGTCCGCAAAGGTCCGCATCACGCCCTCCGTGGCCTCGCCGGTGCGTTGGGCCTGATCGCCGTCAAGGTCGTAGAGCCCGCAACCGGCATGCGTGTCGATCAGGGTCAGCGCGCCCTGTTTGAGCTGCAACGCCCGGACGAGGGCGATCAGGAGGCTATGCTTCACGACATCGGCGCTGTTGCCGGCATGGAAGGAATGGCGATAATTCATTGGAATCGAGAACCCTGCCGATTGGCTTTTGCACGAGCTGCCAGGCGAAGACCCCGAGCGCGAGACGATCGAAGCAACCGATCCGGAGCTCGTACGAGTCGGGCGGAAAGCTTCAAGGCCCTTCTGTGCGAAGCCTCAAATCCACTTTGGCGATCGGCGGCAACTGACGGCAGGTACGGCTTCGATCCGCAATCCCGCCAACCGGTTCACCTTCATTCGCCACACTGCGTCATCGGACATCCGTGCCACTGGCTATCTCGCCCAGACTGGACAATTCCTCGAACTGGCCCGGCACGATACCGGCGAGAGCCCAATCGCCGATTGACCAACGCACCAGCCTGAGGGTGGGCAACCCGACTGCCGCCGTCATCCGGCGCACTTGCCGGTTACGCCCTTCGCGAATGGTGATTTTGAGCCAGCTGTCGGGGATGGACTTGCGCTGGCGTATCGGCGGATCGCGCTGCCATAGATTCGGCTCGTCGATGCGAGAAACATCGGACGGCAGGGTCATGCCATCCTTGAGCCGGACGCCCTGCCGCAAGCACTCCAACTCTGAATCCTGCGGATCGCCTTCGACCTGCACGAGGTAGGTCTTGGGCAGCTTGAAGCGTGGATCGGCAATTCGCGCCTGCAGCCGCCCATCATCGCATAACAGCAGGAGGCCCTCACTGTCCCGATCGAGCCTTCCGGCGGGATAGACACCCTTCACCGCAATGAAGTCCGACAATGTCGACCGAACCGTTGGCGATCCGCGGTCGGTGAATTGCGACAAGACCCCGAAGGGTTTGTTGAACAGGAGAAGGCGGGCCATCCTGGGCTCATATCGCTTGGTTGCGGCTATGTCTTCAGGCTCATGCCGCTGCCGGATAGGCTGCGCCCAACTCGATGATGCGATGATTTCACGGTGCGTGCGCGCCGCTATGTTGGCCGGTTGGGAGCCGGCGTCGCGCGGCAAGCCGGTGGTGTTTTCGGTCGACGCTGAAGGCAACTGAGGCGACCAACACGGAGGCGCACCGGGTCCGTGTTGGGCACGGTAACGCTGAAAACGGAAGCTGAACGAACGTCTGAAGTCGGGGAGTAGGAGGTTAGGCGCCGAATGATCGCATTTGGGTCTTCCGCGATGCCGATAGGAACGGGCTGGATGGGCTCTCGCTACCGCAAAGCTCCCGGCCGGAGCTAGCTATTCCTGATCACGGTCCGAACTGTGGCGAACGACCGCCGAGGGCGGTCGGCTTGGGTGGTAGCGGCAGGTGGCGGACGGTCGAAGCCGGTATTCGGCAACGGCTAAGCAGATATTGGGGTTGCGCCCTTCTTTAGGCGACGCCTTTCTGGGAAATGTCTCTTTTTAATCAGAGGGAAATCTCGCTGATCGAGTCGACGCGGTCGGGGTAGAAAGCGAGATGATCCTTGATCGCGGCGACCGCTTCATAGGGTGCTTCATAGGTCCAGATGGCATTCACCGAGCGCTCGCCGCCGGCTGGAATGCTGAAGTAGGTGGCGTCGCCTTTATAGGGGCAGTAGCTGCCATGATCGGTCCGCTCCAACGCCGCCATGTCGACGTCCTTGCGGGGGATGTACTGGACGGCAGGATAGCTCGCCTCGCGCAAGACCAGGGCGTCGGTGGTGTCGGCGATCACCGTGCCGCCGAGGGTGACGACCACGCGACGGGGGTTGGGTTCGACCGTGATCGGATGGTCGGCGCTCGGGATCTTGATGATCTTGTCGGACACGGGATGTCTCCTGAAACAGTGCAATGGTGAGATAGGTTGCCAGCTCAGAGTTTCGAGCCGCCATCGACACGCAATGTGTCGCCGCTGACCCAGCGGGCAGCGTCGGACGCGAGGAAGGCGATGACGCTGGCGATGTCCTCCGGCTGGGCCACGCGCTTGAGCGCCTGCATACCGATCGTGACGTCCCGACCCTCGTCGGTCTTGGCGAAGCTCGACATGTCGGTGGCGACGACGCCGGGCGCGACCGCGTTGACGCGGATGCCCCGCGGGCCGAGCGCCGCTGCGAAATGCTTCACCATCGTGTCGATCGCGCCCTTGGTCGCGGCATAAGCGGACAGCGTGCCGACCGAGGCGTGCGCCGCGAGCGAGGAGGTGAAGATCACGCTGGATCCTTCGCGCAGGATCGGCAGCAATTGCTGCACGAGGAAAAAGGGCGCGCGGACGTTGACCGCGAACAGCGCGTCGAAATCCTCGATCGTCGTCTCTTCGATCGTCGCATTCTTGGCGACGCCGGCGTTTGCTACGAGGATATCGAGCCGCTCGCCCGCGATCGCGCGAACCTTGGCAGCGAGCTCGGCCGGGCCGTTCGCCGTGGCGAGATCGGCGCCGACGGCCTGGGCCTTGCCGCCGGCGGCCCGGATCTGCGCGACGACCGCCTCGGCATCCTCGGCGCTCCGGCCATAATGGACGAGGATGTGAGCGCCTGCTTCCGCAAGAGCAATGGCCGCAGCGCGGCCGATGCCGCGCGACGCGCCGGTGACGAGAGCGATCTTTCCGTTGCAACTGGTCATGGGACATCATCCTGGATGAAAGTGGTTTGGAGGACGGTCTGTCGTCAGACGGTGACGACGATCTTGCCAAACTGGCCGTTCTGCTCGAGATAGCGGTGCGCCTCGACGATCTCGTCGAACGGGAATATCCTGTCGATGACGGGCTTGAGCGCGCCGGATTCGAGGCCCTTGGTGACATAGGCGATCGCCGCCTTGCGTCGCGCCTCGTCGCCGCTGGTGAGCCAGATGTTCTGGCCCTTGATGATCGGCATCTTGGCGATCATCGCGAGCACCGGAAGCGTCGTCGGCTCTTCGGCCAGCGCACCGTAGAGATAGACGATGCCCTGGAAGGACAAGGCCGAGATCAGCTTGGCGAGGGTGTCGCCGCCCACCGGATCGAAGGCGACACGGGCGCCGACGCCGTCGGTGATCCGCATCACCTCCGCCACGAGATCGACTTCCGTCGTGGCGATCACATGCGCCGCGCCGGCATTCAGAAGCTGCTGTCGCTTCTCGGACGTGCGCGTCAGCGCAATCGGCGCCGCCCCGGCATAGTTGGCGATCTGGATCGCGGCGAGGCCCACGCTGCTCGATGCCGCCGGGATCAGCACGAAGTCGCCTTTGCCGACCTTCGCATCCTCGATGAGCGCGCCATAAGCGGTGACGAACATCATCCAGACCGAGGCTGCGTCGATGAACGACAGCGATGCCGGCTGCTTCAGGACGGCGTGCACCGGTACGATCACGAGTTCGCCGTAGGTGCCGTAATCGTTCATCGAGAAGGACGGCATCACGTTGACCGCATCACCGACGGCGAACTCGCGCACGCCCTCGCCGATCGCATCGACGATACCGGCGGCTTCGTAGCCGAGCTTGGCCGGAAACTGCGCGACGGGCTCGATATAATCGTCGAGCCGCCACATGGATTCGGCCCGGTTGAGGCCGATGGCCTTGACCTTGATGCGGACTTCGTTGGCGCCCGGATTGGGGATCTCGGCCTCGACATAGTCGAGGACGTCGGGACCACCGGCTTTGGCGAATGTGATGCTGCGTGACATGGATTGTCTCCGAGTGAAGGGGGGCGGAAAGGTTAGGCGGCGACGCTTTCCCGATAAGCCGGAAAGTCCGAGTAACCGTGCTCGTCACCGCCCCAGAAGGCGTCGCGAACATAGGGCGCGAGCGGCAGACTATGCTTCAGACGATAAGGCAGATCGGGGTTCGACGTGAAATGCCGGCCGAAGGCAACGAGATCAGCGGTGCCGGCATCGACGATCGCCTCCGCGCCCTCGCGATCGAACCCGCCGGCTGCGATGATCGGGCCGGAAAAATGCGGGCGCAGATAGGCTGCCGCAACCGGCGCATGACCTTCGTGGAGCGTCGAGTCCCCCTTGATACGCGGCTCGATGACATGGAGATAGGCGAGGCCGTACCGGTCGAGCCGCCTTGCGACATAGGAGAAGGTCGCCTCCGGATTGCTGTCCGAGATGTCGCCCCACTCGCCGGACGGCGAGATGCGCACGCCGACCCGGTCGGCACCCCAGACCGAAATCAGCGCCTCGACGGCTTCCTCGAGGAAGCGGGCGCGGTTCTCGATCGGGCCGCCATAGGCGTCGGTGCGTGTGTTGCTGCCGTCCTGGATGAACTGGTCGACGAGATAGCCATTGGCGCCGTGCAGCTCGACGCCGTCGAAGCCTGCATCCTTGGCACGCTGCGCGGCGACGCGGAATTCCTCGATGATGCCGGGAATTTCCACGATCGCGAGCGCGCGGTGCGGCGAGGCGGGCACGAAGCCGTCCTTGGTGAGTGCCACGCCCTCGAAGGGCACCACCGAGGGCGCCACCGGATCGACGCCGCCCGTCATCTCGACATGGCTCTGCCGCCCGCCATGAATGAGCTGCATGAAGACGATGCCGCCCTTGGCGTGGACCGCATCGGCGATCGCCTTCCAGCCCTCGACCTGCCCGTCGTGGTAGAAACTGGCGGCGCCGAGATAGGAACGGGCGACGATCGAGATGCTGACACCCTCGACGATTTCGAGGCCTCCCTCGGACGCACGCTGGCCGTAGAAGTCCGCCATCATCGGGCTCGGGATGTCGCCCGGCTGGATGGTGCGCAGGCGCGTCATCGGCGCCAGCGCGACGCGGTGGGAGAGCGTGTAGCGGCCGACCTGGACCGGCGTGTAGAGCTTGGCAGTCATGGCATGTTTCCCTGTTTCGAGGACGCGGGTCGCCGTCCGTCCCGGTCGAGCCGGGCGGCAGGTCACGTCGGATTGTCGTCTCGGTACGCTGGGGGCTCAGGCGTCCAGGAACAGGGATGCGTGGGCCACGAAAAGCTGGGGATACTGGTAGATCGAGCCGTGATTGGCATCGGGGTAGATGATCAGCTGGGCATTGGGCAGCTCGTGCTGGAGCGTGACGGAATGCTCGGTCGGGATGATGACATCGTGGTGGCCTTGCACGACCAGCACGGGCTGCGTGATCTGCTTCAGATACTCCAGGACACCGTCGGCTGGCGCGATCCACTTGCCGATCGCCTGGCCCTGCGCGGCGATGGTCTGTTCGCTCACCTTCGGGCCGCGATCCTGGCGGCGCAACTTGCGCTCGAGGAAGGCGAGACCGGTCTTCTGGCTGGCGTCGGATGGCGAGAAATGCACCGAGAGCCAGAGATGCTCCGGCGGATCATAGCTGCCGGCGAAGATCTCCGCCGACCGGCTGGCCTTCATGTCGTTGCCGCGATGGCCGGTGCCGACGAGGATGAGCCTGCGCACGAGGTCGCCGCCCTGAAGCGCGATCTCCTGCGCGACGAAGCCGCCGATCGAGATGCCGAGCACATCGACCTGCGATAGGCCCAGCGCCCGGATGAAGGCGATCGCATTGGCGCCCATCTCCTGGAAGCTGCTCGGCGTCTCGCCGGACGAGCTGGAGACGCCGGCATTGTCGAACAGGATCACCTCGCGATCGCTGGCGAGACCGTCGGTCACAGCGGGATCCCAATAATCCATCGTGCCGATGAAATGCTGGTTGAAGACGAGCGGCACGCCGCCCGGCTTGCCGAACCGGCGATAGGCGAAGCGGATGCCATTGGCCTCGACGAACCGGGTCGGAGCGCTGTCATGGGTATGGGTCACTGCATGTCTCCTAGGCATAGGACAAAGAGCGAGCACGCATGGGCCGCCAAGCCGGCTCCCATGCTCGTTTGAACTGAGTGTTTCGCGTTGGAACCTTAATTAGGCTTCCATTGCCCGCAGGAAAAAGACTTTGTAGGATTGCCGGCCATATCTCTGAGGCATGGCTCGATCATGGAATTGCGTCACCTTCGCTATTTCGTCGCGGTCGCGGAGGAAGGGAGCGTGACGCTGGCCGCCGAGCAGCGGCTGCACACCTCGCAGCCGTCGCTCAGCCGCCAGCTTCGTGATCTGGAGCAGGAGGTCGGCACGCCACTCTTCACACGCGGCGCGCGCGGGATCGAGCTGACGCCCGCCGGGCGTGCCTTCCTCGATCATGCCCGATTGGCGCTCGGTCAGGCGGCGGAGGCGGTGCAGGCGGCCCGTCGTGCCGCGAGGCCGGCCAAGGCGGTCTTCTCGGTCGGCTTCCTCACCGGGCAGGAGGTCGACTGGCTGCCGCACGTCACCCGTATCCTGCGCGCCGAGCTGCCGACGATCGAGTTCAAGGTGACGAGCCTCTACTCGCCGGATCTCGGGGACGCGCTGCAACGCGGCGAGGTCGACCTGGGCTTCCTGCGGATCGAACCCCGGCCAGACGTCAGCTACCAAATCATCGCGCGGGAGCCGCTCGTCGCGATCCTGTCGAGCGATCACCGCCTCGCGGCGCAGGCCGCCATCGATCCGCACGACCTCGCGGGCGAGCCGTTCGTCGGCTTTTCCGACATCCCGCATGTCCTGCGCGGGGTCGTGGAAGAGTATCTCCGGCGAGCGGGCGTCGCTATCGAGCCCAGCCATCATATCGACAATTTCGCGATGGGCATCTCGCTCGTCGCCTCGACACGGAGCGTCGCCCTGCTGCCCGCTTATGTCGAACCGCTGCTGCCCTGGTCCGTCGTCAGCCGTCCCTTGAAGGGCGAACCGCCGACGATCGATCTGGCGGTCGGATACAGAGCGGATAACCCGTCGCCAGTTCTGCGGTCCTTCCTGTCGAGCATCGACGAATTGATCGCGGCCGGTCCCGCGGGGCAGCGCGTCAAGCCGGCATAGCGACCTGTACTTTCAGCCGCTCCACACCGTAGCCGTGCCATCGTTATCGGAGCTGCAAAGCGAGATGCGGGTTGTTGCCATGCTCTCGCTCCGTTCGGCCCGCTGGACTATTTAGCCCCGTGATTGAAACTCTATTTTCGGACGAGGCAGCATCGGGATCGGCAGCCCGACATGGCTGGGCGTCCGAGCCGGACACCCGCGCGCGTGGAGCAGCTCTACCGTAGCGCGGCCTATCCCGCTTGCGGCGCCAGTGACGATCGCGACCTTGCCCGCGAAATCTCCTGCTGTGCTCTTCGTGTTCATATCGGTCTCCATGATGTCGAGAACACTATCTGGGGCCGCCGCATCATGAGCTTAATACCGCATATTGCAGATGGGGTATCCGGCTGGCGCAGTACAATCCTTCATGGCGTCTTTGAGCCACGCACCGCAGCAATGAAGGTCGTGACCGCGGTCGAGCGATGTCGATGCGGCGGATAGTAGAGCGCGAAGCCGGGAAATACCCCGCAATAGCGCGTCAGCACAGGTATGAGATGCCCGGTTTCGATCAATGGCTGGACCTCGCTTTCGACCCAGAAGGCGATGCCGGCGCCGTTCACCGCCGCATCAAGCGCCGCGCGCTGATCATTGAAGGTCAGCGGACCGGACACCGGCACGGAAAACCAAACGCCCTCGTCGCAAAATTCCCAATTATACAAGGCGTCATGACCCGGCCAACGAAAGCCGATGCAGAGATGGGTCTTAAGCTCGCGCGGATGGAGCGGAACCTCGTGGTCGGCGAGGTAGGCCGGGGCGGCAACCGCTACCTGTCGCACGGGGGGCTGAAGCGGGAAGGCGATGACATCCTGATCGAGCAATTCCCCAAGCCGTATCCCCACGTCGAACCGCTGCGAGACGATATCCAGGCCGGCATCGTCGATTTTAACCTCCACGCTGATTCGCGGAAAACGGCACACGAATTCGGGCAGGAGCGATCGCAAGAAAAGGTCGTAGCCAAGGCGTTGCGCATGGACCCGCACCGGTCCCGCCACTTCACCGTTCGTTGCGCCGGCATCGTGCAGAGCCGCTTCGATCTCTTCGAACGCGACACCGAACCGAGCGGCGAGGCGCTCCCCCGCGGGCGTAGGGCTGACGCTGCGCGTCGTCCGGTTCAGGAGTTGAACGCCGACATCGCGTTCCAGTCGACGGATCGTCTCGCTGAGCGCAGAGCGTGACACGCGAAGCTCTCTGGCAGCGGCGACGAAACTGCCACGATCGAGTTGGGGAGATTGGGGAGGGACTAAATGTCGCGTTGTGGGTCAAACGACATCTAGGAATGGCGTTCCTTTCAGAGCCTCATGCGTCCCGCTGACACCCCGATCAATCAGGCCCAAGAAAATGCTCTTTGCCGCCTCAACATTGCCGGTTGCACTCAGTTCGGCGTGCGCACGTGTAAACGCGATACTCCACGTCGCTGCGATCAGTCCGGCCGCGAGATGTGCATCTGGATCATCGGCGGGGTGCCCGATACCGTCTGCCAACACGCCGGCCAAGGCACGCACGAAATCGTCGCGCATCTGTCGCGCGCGCGCTTTCAAAGCCTCGCTTGCCTGAGCGGTTTCGACAAACGTTCGGGTGTCCGCGAACAACGGAAATGCATCCGAAGGCTCTTCAATCATTTTGTGCGCGAGCAACCCCAGAGCCTGGATGGGCGATGTTTTGGGTGGCCGTGATCGGATGGCCTCAAACGCCAGATCGTGGCCCTCCTGTTCCCGGTCGAAGAACATGTCTTCCTTGCGCGGGAAATGGTTGAACACCGTCATGCGCCCGACGTCCGCCGTTTCCGCGATCTCGTCGATCGTCACTCGATCGAAGCCGCGCTCCATGAACAGGCGCGTTGCCACGTCGGAGATCACCTGGCGGGTTGCCAGGCGCTTACGGGTTCGCCGATCCGTACTGCGACCATTCATGGCTTGAACACTGACATATACCGAGTACATATTGAGGTCATATCTGGTTTGGGAACATTCTTATGGCTTCGTCAACCGCCGTGCTCGTCAGCGGCGCCAGCTTCGCTGGGCTCGCGACCGCATATTGGCTCAATCGGCTCGGATACCGCGTCACCGTCGTCGAAGTGGCGAAGGGGCTTCGTCAAGGGGGGACGCCTGTCGATATCGAGGGCGAGACGATCGACATTCTGGCCCGAATGGGTCTCGCCGACGCGGTTCGCGCCGAAGCGCTGCCACCTCGCCGCTTCGAGTTCAAGGACGTGGACGACAAGACCTTAGGTACGGTCGGCGCCGCCAGCGATCAGGCGTCGCATGAGCATTACGAGATCCATCGCGACGATCTGCTGGACATCCTGTTCGGTGCCGTGGCGGACGATGTCGAGCTGCTGTTCGGCCGGTCGATCGATCGGCTGGAGGAGGGGCAGGACGCTGTGTCGGTCACTCTCGACGATGGCGATCGACGCGATTACGCCTTGGTCTTCGGGTGCGACGGCAATCGGTCGAACACGCGCAAGCTGATCTTCGGCGAGGGCGAGCAGTTCACCCACTTCATGGGCGGCTACTTTTTCCTGAAAGTGGTGGCGCAGACCGGACTGCTGTCCGCGAACGTGTCGGAGGTCTTCAGTGTGCCCGGCCGGATGGCGATGCTGAATGGCTATGACGACCGCACCGACATTGGCTTTGGTTTTCGCACTGAAGGCGAGATCGAGTACGACTATCGCGATCGGGCGCAGCAACGCCGCCTGATCGAGGAACGGTTCGACGGGCTCGGCTGGAAGGTGCCCGCGATGCTCGCTGGCTCGGCCAGAGACGACGAATTCTACTTCGATCGGATCAACCAGATCAGGATGCCGAGCTGGTCCCGCGGGCGCGTCACGCTGGTTGGCGATGCGGGATATTGCGTCTCGCCGCTCGCCGGCTTTGGCGGTTCGACGGCGATCATCGGCGCGGGGCGCCTGGCGGCGGCGCTGGAGCAAAACCGGGGCGATCACGCTGCAGCTTTCCGGCACTATGAGGATGGACTCCGCCCTTTTGTCGAAGAAGTGCAGGAGCGGGCGGCGAGCGATGGGATGTCGATGATGTGCCCCGCCGATGAGGGCGAGCTCGCTGTGCGCGATCAGAAAATTGCTGTGGGCGACATCGGGTTTTAGGCGCTCGATCCTATCATTCGTGCAGGACGAAGCCATTCGGCCGACGCTCGGGAAGCGTGTCCGCGAAAATGCACGAAGGGCTGAACTAGGGGAGCGGCCAACCGGCTTTGAATGTCCGGGTGTGGGTCTTGCCGGCGCAACGTCGGCTCGGCGCGGCTCGCGCGGCTGCGGACGGCCACGGTCGAATCCCTACGGCTCGCGCCGGCGGAATATGATCGACAGGTTATTGGTCGGCATCTCGACTACGCGGTCGAGCACGAAGCCGTCAGCTGCCGCGACGACCTCATCGAGGTCGCGCAAGCCCCAGCGTGGGTCTCGCATCTTGAGCGAAGCGTCGAACGCTTCGTTCGAGGGGGCGGAGAGGTGACCCGCGCGGCGATAGGGGCCGTAAAGGAAAAGGGGTGCCCCTGATGGCAATAATCGAGCGGCGCCGGAGAGCAGACCCAGTGTCGCCTCCCATGGGCTGATATGCACCATGTTGATGCAGACCACGGCGGCTGCCTCGGCGGGCGGCCAGTCGGCTTTCTCAACGTCCAGGTCGAGTGCCGGACAGGAATTGGAGAGGCCGTCGCACCACATAGCAATCGACGCGCGGGCAGCGGGCTCCGGATCACTAGGCTGCCATAGGAGCATGCGGAAGCGCTGCGCGAAATATGCGCAGTGTTCGCCTGAGCCGCTGGCGACCTCCAGCACGGTGCCGCTCGAAGGGAGCACCGTCGCAAGCACATCGGCGATCGCGTCGCGGTTTCGCAGCGTCGCAGGCGCGTGGCGGCGCTCCGTATCACCCGGCGCCTCGACAGCAATCCAGGGCATGGGATCAGCCATGGGACGGGCAGGCGTCGCTGACGCAGAGGCGAGCATGATGGGTGGCCATGGGTGAAGACTGCCACGATCATGATGGCCAAGACAGCGAAATGCGCCCAGGCGGAGCATCCCGCTTGCCGCGGCAGCGCATCGAGCGGTGCTGAATGGCCGGTTGTGTGGCGGCCCGGATTTGAAGCTGCCGGACGGCAGGCACCCACAAGCGGACGCTGCAGTCTCACCTAGCTTGCGTGGCCCACCGACCTTCGCTACGCTGTATTGTCCTGGCAACACACCAGATATGTTTGCCTCTTCTATGATTGAAGGAACGCACGTGAGAGGGGTTCGCGCATTCAGAGCACCTATTGTGGCGCTTCTCATAACGGCGTTCGGTGGTGCTGCTGCCTCAGCACAAGGCGTCGAGGAAGACGGGGGTCTTTCCAAAGCTATCATGGCCCTGGATGAGAAAGTGTTCGCGGCATATAACCGGTGCGATCTTGCTTCCTTTGGAAGCTATTTTTCTCCCACCGTCGAGTTTTATCACGACACGGGCGGAGCCACCTTCGATCGCGCGACGGTGATTGCCAATACGAGAAAATACATTTGCGGAAAGGTGCATAGAGAGCCCATTTTGGGAACTCTAAAGGTCTATCCGATCAACGGCTTTGGCGCGATTGAGGAAGGCGAACATCGCTTTTGTCAAATAGCCACCGGTAGATGCGAGGGTGTTGCGAAGTTTCTGATCATTTGGAAGGGCAGCGGAGATACGTGGCAAATAACGCGCGTGCTGAGCTATGGCCATCGGGCAATGACCGACGATCTTAAAGCGCCGCATTAAGCCGTGTAGAAAGCCGAACGCCTCTTTCTCACCACGCCAAGCTATTCCACCGGCTCCGATCGCCACCCGAAACCCGTCGATGCTCCAGATGAACGAGCGGCCGGTTTGGGGAAGGTCGAAAGCGCCTGTGAACGTCCGGTTGTGGGTCGTCGCGGCCTTGCATCAAAATCGCCAGCAGCGGACATTGAACGAGACGCAAATCAGGGAGCGCATGCAGATTATGATCGGGTGCGCTCATAGACAAAACTCGAAGGCGGCAGCGAAGGAGAGAGTTGAAGAGCTGGTCGAGCTTATAATTTTGCTCCTTGGCACGTGCATCGGACTGTCCACAGCGAGTTCAGCGCTTCAGCCGACCGGCCTCCTGCATCCCACTGCGTCTCACGTTTTCGATGACTGTTCCGGCTCCGGATGGTGCCCCGCGATGATAGCCGTTCCGACTGGGACTTTCATCATGGGTTCACCGTCGACGGAAGCGGGACGCTTCGACGACGAAGGTCCGCAGAGGAAGATGACGATCCATCGCTTTGCCGCCGGGGAATTCCCCGTAACGCGTCGAGAGTGGGCGGCGTTCGTAACCGCGACGAAGCGCCCGACCGTCAAAGGTCCATGCGACTACGCCCCGAGCACGACGCCAACGTGGAAGGATGTCGGCTACGCGCAGACCGATACCGATCCCGTGGTCTGCATCACCTGGGGCGACGCACAGTATTATGCGCGCTGGCTAAGCAAGCGGACCGGACACCGCTATCGACTTCTAAGCGAAGCCGAGTGGGAATATGCAGCAAGAGCGGGATCCGCGACCGCTTTCCCATGGGGGCCAGTCGCCAGTCACGATCACGCCAATTATGGGCTCGACGACTGTTGCGGACCGCGCGCGGCGGGCCGCGACCGGTGGGAGAATACGTCCCCGGTCGGATCGTTTCCGCCGAACGCTTTCGGACTCTACGACATGCACGGCGACGTTTTCGAGTGGGTGCAAGATTGTTATGCCAGCACTGCTGTCGGGTTACCGACAGATGGATCAGCGTTTGACAAGAACAACTGCAACCGCCGCGTCGCGCGGGGCGGCGTCTATGCCGATACGTGGAAGGTCATGCGATCCGCCGCGCGGAACTACGCTCCGCCCGACGATAAGCAAACCATAGCTACATACCGAAGTGCTGGGTTTGGCGTGCGCGTCGCGCGCGATCTCCCTTGAGACCCGGTCTTTCACGGCAAAGCCCACTGTCGGGAACACCCATTTACCGATGCCCGAAGGGAGCTTTCGCCGCGCGCGAAAGCAGCCGAAGCGCATAGATAACCAGACGGCAGGGATCGGGAAGCAGCTAGACCGCGCTGAATGCCGACTTATGGGTCATCGCGACGGGGGCCGGATCGACGGCTGTCGACCAGCGTCGGACATTCGCGGATCGCAACCGAACGTCTGCTTCTGACGAAAGCCGCCATCGACGGGCTTAGACGAGCGCCAAAGCCGTCCGCGGCGTCGGGCGTCAAAGCGATCGTCCGATAATAAAATGTTTGTCCGGACAATAGACAAAGCTTGAGAGATCGGGCACGGAACGCTCCTACCGACGCCGCACGTCAGATGCGGATCGATTGAAAAGGAGACGCGATGCGGGCCTGCCACGCCACCAAATCCTGCGTATTTGCGCCAGCGCGCCGCGCGCCGCGCGTGAACGCCGCATGACCGAACGCCGACAACATCGCGCCGTTGCCGAGCGCGAAAACGCACAATCAAATTTCCGAGAGGAGAGGAATCGGATGCCGACCACCCGTAAGTGGACCCGCGCGACCCTGTCGTGGCGAACGACCTGCGCATCCGCGCTGCTCGCCGGGGCAATCGCCGCGCCCGCTTTTGCCCAATCGCAGGACAATCCGTCCGCGGGCGGTGCGCCCGCCGCGGTGCAGCCTGAGCCGTCGCCGACGTTGCCGGTGCAGTCTCCCAACGCTTCGGCTCAACCCTATCAGCGCTTCGATGCGCTCGCGATGAAGGGATGGGAGCGCCCGCTGCCCAAATCGGGCGATACGCTGCTCGGCGACAAGGGCGGCATCCGCGATGCGCTCGCCGACGTCGGCATCGGCTTCATCGGCTTCGGCAGCAACGCGATCCAGTATAATTTCCTGCAGGACGACCACGGCTACAAGGGCAAACAGCTCTACAACGCGCAGAAACTGACGCGCACGGTCAGTAACGCCGCGATCTTCGCGACCTACGATCTCGGCCGTATCGGGCTCGACAACGGGCAGTTCATTTTCTCCGCGCTTTACACCTCGAACAGCTTCAACCGGGTCGATGGCCCCAATTCGACGCGCATCGGCCGGCTCGCCTACTATCAGCCTCTGTTCGGCAAGAAGGTCGAGCTTAAGATCGGCTATTTCGACAACGGCTTCGAATTCCTCGGCACCCAGACCGGCGGCAGCCTCGCCGGCGGCACCCTGGGGCCGCAGGCGAGCGTCCCCAATGAGGTCGGCCTGTCCTATTCGGGCTTCTCGACGCCGACGGTCGACGTACGCATCAACATGAAGAATCATTTCTACACCAAATTCGCCTTCCAGCGCAGCCTGCCGCCCGGTGGCGCTGCCCCCGAGGTCGCTGCGAACAAGGCCGGCCTGCGCTTCCACATCCCGGGCACCGGCCTGCTGATGATCGACGAGGTCGGCTGGGACCGTGCTGCCAAGCCCGGCGTGATGGCGACCTGGGTGCGCGCCGGCGGGATCTACAACACCACCGACTACGCCCGCTTCTCGGGCGGCTCGACCAAGGACAATTGGGCGGCGTATCTCGCGGTCGATCGCCAGCTCGTCCAGATCGACGACGACAAGCCCAATCGCGGCCTCTACGTCGGCGCGACGCTCAATTACGCGCCGCCGCAGCAGAATTTCGTCTCGCAATATTATGAGGGCCGTGTTTACGGCGTCGGGCTGATCAAGAGCCGGCCGTTCGATCTCGCCTCGCTCGTCGCCAACATCAACGTCTATAGCAAGGATGGCCTGCTCGCGCGGACCGTGCCGGGCGAGCGGAACTTCAAGCAGACCTATTCGGCGATCGCCAGCTACGCCTATCGCGTGACCCCGGGCCTCTATTTCCAGCCGGGCCTCGGCGTGGTCGTCCACCCGATCTACAGCCCGCGCTTCGACACCGCGTTCAACGGCTATCTGACGCTGACCTTCTTCATCTGAGCCTGCATGAAAATCCTTGCGCCCCCTTCCATGTAGTTTTAATGTCCGGACAAACAAACATGGAGAGTTTCTCGTGACCTCTACCGCGATCAAGGTTGGCGAAAATCGCTACCGTGCGAGCTACGGCCGCTACTATGAGGAGTTCTTGGTCGGCCATATCTACGAGCACCGCCCCGGCCGCACGATCACCGACGCCGACAATATCCAGTTCTCCCTGATGACGATGAACGCGCACCCGATGCACTGTGACGCAGGCTTCGCCGCCAAGAGCGAGTTCGGCAAGCTGCTCGTCAACAGTGGCCTGACGCTTGCGATCGTGCTCGGCATGACCGTCAACGACGTCAGCGGCAAGTCGCCTGCCAATCTTGGCTGGACCGAGATCAAGCTGACCCACCCGGTCTTCGCCGGCGACACGCTCTATGCCGAATCAGAGGTGCTCGCACTGCGCGAATCCGCGTCGCGGCCGACGCAGGGCATCGTCACCACCAAGACGCGCGCCTTCAACCAAAACGGCAAGCAGATCATGGAGTTCACACGCAACTCGCTCGTCTACAAGCGCGGCGAGGCCCCTGGCGACCTGCCGCTCGAGACCGCCGCCGCCTGAAGCAACACGACGAGCCGGGCGGCGCCGCGAAGACCTCGACCACGAGGCTCCGCCGCCCGAGCGAAGGATTGAGGATGTCCGCGATGCTCTCCACCCGTACCATCCAGGCCGGACCCCGGCTCGATCGGCTGCCGATCGCGCGCTTCCACTGGCGCATCCTTGGGCTGATCAGCGCGGGCGCGTTCCTCGACGCGTTCGACGTCTATCTGGCCGGCGGCGTGATCGCGGCGCTCAAGAAGGAGGGTTTCGCGACCCTCAACCAGGCCGCGACCTTCCTGTCGATGACCTTCCTCGGCATGCTGATCGGTGCGGGCGTCGCCGGCTATCTCGGCGACCGCTTCGGCCGCCGCTATTCCTACCAGTTCAATCTGGCGCTGTTCGGCTTCGCCTCGGTCGCCGCCGCCTTCGCGCCGACGATGAACCTGCTGATCCTCTGTCGCTTCGTGATGGGCGTGGGGCTCGGCGCCGAATTGGTCGTCGCCGCGGGCACGCTCGGCGAATTCGTGCCGCCCAGTCATCGCGGCCGCTGGGGCTCGATCATGGGCATGATCATCGGCTCGGGGCTGTTGTTCGCGACGATGATCGGTTTTCTGGTCATCCCGACGCTCGGCTGGCGCTACATGTTCGCGATCGCCGGCATCGGCGCGCTGGTCATCTGGGTGCTGCGCAAGAAGATGCCCGAATCGCCGCGCTGGCTCGAGTCGGTCGGGCGTACCGACGAGGCCGAGACGGTGCTCGCCGCGATCGAGGCGGAGGTCGCCGCCGAAAAGGGGCCGCTGCCGCCGCCGGTCGAGGCGCCGATGGTGACGCTGGCCAACGCGCCGCTCGCCAAGCTGTTCGCGCGCGGGATGCGCGGCCGGTTGGCGGCGGCGACCTTCACCGCGATGGGAATCAACGTCTCGGTTTACGGTTTCGTTGCCTGGCTGCCGACCTTCCTGGTCAGTCGCGGGCAGACAATGGTGCAATCGCTCGGCTTCACGACGATGATGTCGTTCGGCAGCATCGCCGGCTCGCTGATCGCGGTGCTGATCGCCGACCGGTTCCCGCGCCGCGCCTCGATCATCGCGACCGGTTGCCTCGTGCTGCTGTTCGGCGCGCTCTATCCCAACGCGACCGGCCCATTGGCGCTCGCGGTGACCGGCTTCCTGCTCGTGACGAGCATCTACCTGCTCACCGCGATTGGGCTGTTCCTCTACGTGCCCGAGCTCTTCCCGACCGCCTATCGCCTGCGCGGCACGGGCTTTGCGGGGATGTGCGCGCGCGCCACCTCGATGGTGACGCCGTTCCTCACGGTCTACTTGTTCCAGCGCTTCGGGATCGAGGGCGTGCTGGCGATGGTGGGAATCGTGCTCGCGGCGATGATCGTCTCGATCCTGCTGCTGCGCGTCGAGACCCGCGGCATATCGCTCGACGAGATCGCCCAAAGTCCGTCCGACACGCTTGAAAAGAGCCCGCTCGGGTTCGTGGGAGAATGACGATGATCTCCGAAACCTATGCGGCCTTCGCGACGGATCTGCGTCTCGACGCCGTCCCCGAAGCGGTTCGCACCCGCGCCTGCCACCTGATGCTCGACGCGATCGGCACCGGCTATGCCGCGATCGGCCAGGATTGGGCGGTCCGCGCGTTCGCCGCCGGCCGCGATCTCGGCCCCGGCACCGCGCCCGTGCTCGGCCACGGACGCAGCCTCGCCCCGCGCGAGGCGGCGCTGGTCAACGGCGTGCTGATGCACGGGCTCGACTATGACGACACGCATTCGCGCGGCGTGATCCACGGCACGGTAAGCAGCCTGCCGGCCGCGCTCGCCGCCGCCGATCACGCCGGCGCCAGCGGCGCCGATCTGCTGCGCGCCTATATCGCCGCGATGGAGATCTCGACGCGCGTCGGCATGGTCGCCGCCGGCGGCTTCCACCGCATCGGCTTCCACCCGACCAGTCTCGTCGGCGCCTTCGGCGCGACCGTAGGCGCAGGGCTGCTGCTCGGGCTCGACGAACAACAGCTCGGCATGGCGCAGGGCATCATGCTCTCGATGACCAGCGGCAGCCTCGAATTCCTCGAGGACGGCGCCTGGACCAAGCGGCTTCACCCCGGCTGGGCGGCAAGCTCGGCGTTCACCGCCGCGACGCTCGCCAGGCACGGCATCATCGGCCCCCGCGCCGCCTATGAGGGTCGTTTCGGCCTCTATGCGCTTTATCTGCGCGATGCCGCCCCTGCGCTGCTGTCACAGGCCACCGATGGGCTCGGCGAGACGTGGGAGATCGACGCGGTCTCGATAAAGCCGATCCCCGCCTGCCACATGACCCACGCGCCCGCCGACGCCGCGTCCGCGATCTTCGCCGAGCATCATCTGTCGGGCGACGACATCGCGCGCGTGACCGTTCTGGTCCCCGAAGGCGTCGTGTCGATCGTCTGCGAACCCTCGACGCCCAAGAAAACGCCGAAGAGCAGCTACGATGCGCAATTCTCGATCCCGTACGTGACCGCCACCGCGCTGCTCAAGGGCCGCTTCACGCTCGACGAGCTCGATGCCGCAGCGCTGGCCGATCCAGCGGTGCTCGCGCTCGCGCAGCGCGTCGATTACGCGATCGATCCGGCGACCGACTATCCCGTCCACTTCACCGGCGAGGTGATCGTCGAGACGCGCGACGGCCGCACCATCGCCAGACGCGAGGCGGTCAACCGCGGCGCCCCCGACCGTCCGCTCACCAATACCGACATCCGCGCCAAGTTCGACGAGAATGCGGCGCGTTGTCTTCCACGCGACCGCGCCGAGGCGGTCGCCGACGCCATTCTCAATGTTGCCGATCATTCCGCCGCCCACCTTTCCGACATCCTCGCGACCCTCGTGGCCGCCCCCGCCTTCGAAGGAACCCGTTCGTGAACATGGAAATCCCGATCAGCGCCGACACAGGGATCAGCGACGAGGAGCAGATGATCCTCGACACCGTCGACAAGTTTCTGGAGGCCGACGTCCGCCCCAATGTCCGCCATCTGGAGCATGACGACATCTATCCGCAGGAGATCGTCGACAAGATGAAGGAGCTTGGCTTCTTCGGGCTGATGATCGCGCCCGAATTTGGTGGCTACGGCATCTCGACGCTGACCTATTCGCGGATCATCGAGAAGATCTCGACGGTGTGGATGTCGGTCGCGGGCATCATCAACAGCCACATGATCATGGCAATGACGGTGCAGCGATGCGGCACCGACGCGCAGAAGGCGCACTATCTGCCCAAGTTCGCGACCGGCGAGTTGCGCGGCGGCATCGGGCTGACCGAGCCCGATGCGGGCACCGACCTGCAGAACATCCGCACCGTCGCGGTCCGCGACGGCGACGATTATGTCGTCAACGGCAGCAAGATGTGGATCACCAATTCGGGATCGGGCAACACGATCCTGCTGTTGGTCAAGACCGACCCCACCGCCGAACCGCGCCACAAGGGGATGAGCCTGTTCATCGCCGAGAAGGGCGAAGGCTTCATCGTCTCGAAGAAGCTCGAAAAGCTCGGCTACAAGGGCATCGACAGCAATGCGCTGACCTTCGACGACTATCGCGTGTCCGTCGACCGGCTGATCGGCGGCGTCGAGGGGGTGGGCTTGAAGCAGGTGCTCGGCGGGCTCGAGCTCGGCCGGATCAACGTCGCGGCACGCGGTGTCGGCATCGCGCAGGCGGCGCTCGACGAGGCGGTCGCCTATTCGCAGACGCGCAAGACCTTCGGCAAGCCGATCTGCGAGCATCAGGCGATCCAGCTCAAGCTCGGCGAGATGGCGACGCGGACCACCGCCGCGCGTCTGCTCACCGAAGCCGCCGCCAAGGCCTATGACCGCGGCGAGCGCTGCGACATGGAAGCCGGCATGGCGAAATATTTCGCCACCGAGGCGGGCCTCGAGAACGCGATCGAGGCGATGCGGATCTTCGGCGGCTACGGCTATTCCAAGGAATACAACGTCGAGCGGCTGTACCGCGACGCGCCGCTGCTGACGATCGGCGAGGGCACCAACGAGATGCAGCGCATCATCATCGCCAAGCAGGTCATCGCGAGGAACCCGGCGTGAACGCGGCGATCCCGAACATCGCGCCGGCCCCGGCGGCGGGCCAGGCGGCGCAGCAGCCGCTCGCCGGGCTGCGCATCGTCGCGGTCGAGCAATATGGTGCGGGGCCTTTCGGCACGCAGCAGCTTGCCGATCTCGGCGCGGAGGTGATCAAGATCGAGAACCACAAGGATGGCGGCGACATCGGCCGCCACGTCGGCCCGCATTTCTTCGGCCCGGAGGACAGCCACTTCTACGAGGCGTTCAACCGCAACAAGAAGAGCCTCGGCCTCGATCTCAAGAGCGCCGAGGGCCGCGAAGTGCTCGAGAAGCTGGTCGCGTCGGCCGACGTTGTGTTCAACAATCTGCGCGGCGATCTTCCCGCCAAGCTCGGGCTCGATTACGCGACGCTGGGTGCGTTCAACCCGCGGATCGTCTGCGCGCATCTCTCCGCCTATGGTCGCACCGGATCGCGCGCCAACTGGCCGGGCTACGACTATCTGATGCAGGCCGAGGCCGGCTATCTGTCGCTCACCGGCGAACCCAATTCGCCACCCGCCCGCTTCGGCTTGTCGATCATCGACTTCATGACCGGCACCACCGCCGCAATGGCGATTCTTGCGGGCGTCGTCTCGGCGCGCGCGCAAGGAGTGGGCCGAGACTATGACGTCAGCCTGTTCGACGTCGCGCTCTCCAACCTCAACTATGTCGCCGAATGGTATCTGAACGCGGGCGTCACCGTCGAGCGCACGCCGCGCTCGGGCCATCCCTCGCTCACCCCAAGCCAGCTCTACACCACCGCCGACGGCTGGATCTTCATCATGTGCAACAAGGAGAAGTTCTGGCAGACGATGACCGGCCTGATCGACAAGCCCGAATGGGCGACCGATCCGCGCTACGAGAGCTTTGCCGCCCGTCTCGCACATCGCGACGTGTTCAATGCCGATCTCGACGCCGTGCTCGCGACGCGCACCACTGCGGCGTGGATGGAGATATTCGCCGGCAAGGTGCCCGCCGCCCCCGTGCTCGACGTCGCGGAGGCGATGGAGAATCCGTTCGTCCGCGAACAGGGCCGGATCATCGAGTTCCTCCATCCCGAACATGGCGCCTTGCCGGGTGTCGCCTCGGCGGTCCGTGCCGGCGGCGCGTCGCATCCCGCCAAGGCGGCGCCGACGCTGGGCCAGGACACCGACGACATCCTGACCTCGCTCGGCTACGATGCGGCGGGGGTCGCGTCGCTGCGGGCGCAGGCGATCGTCCGCTGACGCTGTCGATCTCCTTGCGTTCCGAAGGCATATCCGGACAATCGGATATTGCATTCGTCACGAAGGGACTATCGATGACCCCGCCGCTCCAGCAGCAGCCCCGCTATCTCCAGCTCGCGCAAACGCTGATCGCCGAGATCGAGGCGGGGACCTATCCGGTCGGCGGGCTGATCCCCACCGAATTCGAGCTGTGTGAGCAGTTCGGCGCGAGCCGCTTCACGGTGCGCGAGGCGATCAAGCGGCTGGTCCAGCTAGGCATGGTGACGCGGCAGGCGGGCGTCGGGACCCGCGTGCTCGGGCCGCGGCAGGAAGCCGGATACCGCCAGGTGATCGAGGGTCTCGCCGATCTCCACCGCTACACCTCGGAGACCAGCCTCGCGATCACCCACCGCGAGGTGGTCGAGGTGTCGGGCGACCTTGCAAGTCTGCTCAACGCGGCCGCCGGCGAAGCGTGGCTGTACCTCGAGGCGCTGCGGACGACCGGCGGCGGGACGCCCTTCGCGGTGACGCGCATCCACATCCACCCGGCATTCCGCGGTGTCGCGATCGCCGCCGACGGCGACCATACCCCGATCTATGCGCGGATCGAGCAGCAGTTCGGCGAGCAGATCGTCGAGGTCCGCCAGCAGGTCGACGGCGTTTCGATCGATGCCGTCGATGCCGGGCTGCTCGGCGTCAAGCGCGGTTCGGCCGGGCTCAAGGTCACGCGTTGCTACGTCAACGGCCGCGGCGAGATCGTCGAGGTCGCGATCAACACGCACCCGGCCGATCGCTATTCCTATTCGCAATCCTTCCGCCGCGACGATCGCGGCGGGCTCAGCTGAAAGATCCGCCATGTCGCTTCCCGCGCGCAGCATCCTGTTCGTCCCCGGCGATCGCGTCGAGCGTTTCGAGAAGGCGGCGGCGAGCGGCGCAGACATGGTGGTGATCGATCTCGAGGACGCGGTGCTGCCCGAGCGCAAGGTCGAGGCGCGCATCCTCGTCCACGATGCGCTGGCCGCGATCGCGACGCCGCGCTTCGTGGTGCGCGTCAACAGCCTCGGCACCGAATGGCATGACGATGACGTCCGCGCGATGACGGGGCTGCCGGGGCTTGCCGGGCTGATGCTGCCCAAGGCCGAGGCTGCCGACGACTTCGCCGTGATGCGGGCGGTGGGCGTGCCGCTGCACGGGCTGGTCGAGACGGTGCGCGGCATCCTCAACCTGCCCGCGCTGTGCGCTGCCGAGGGGCTGTTGCGCCTCTCGTTCGGGACGGTGGATTTCCAGGTCGATGCGGGCATCGACGGCGACGGTGCCGAGATCGATGCGGTCCGCACCGCGATCGTGCTGCATTCCAAGGCCGCGGGGCTGCAAGCCCCGATCGACGGCGTTTCGACCAACCTCGCCGACATGAGTGCACTCGCGAGCGACGCCCAACGCTCGCGCCGCTTCGGCTTCGGCGGCAAGCTGTGCGTCCATCCCAAGCAGGTCGCAGTGGTCAATGCAGCATTCGCGCCCGCGCAGGCCGACGTCGATTGGGCGCACCGCGTGATCAGCGCACTCTCTGATGGTCGCGGCGCGGTCGCTGTCGATGGCAAGCTGATCGACAAGCCGATCGTCGATCGCGCGCGTTTGGTCCTCGCCGCCAGCGAAAGCTACGGCATCGCGGCGTAGCGCTCCTTCATTACGGGATGTGAGGGATCGTTGTCCCCGGCGCCTTGTCGGGCCGAAGACGCATCAGGCCTTCCTGCGCGGTCTGCGCGATCAACCGACCATCGCGCGCGAAGACCGCGCCGCGGGCATGGCCGCGTCCGGCGCCCGACCAACTGCTGTCGGTCGTATAAAACAGCCAGTCGTCGAGCGGTACGTCGCTGTGAAACCAGACCGCGTGATCGAGACTCGCGGTCTGCAGCGGATCGTCGAACATGTTGCGTCCGTGCGGGATCAGCGCGGTGGTCAGCAGCGAGAAATCGGACACATAGGCGAGGATCGCGCGGCGTAGCGCGGGATCGGCGGGCGCCGGAGCACGCAGCCGAAACCAGAGCGCCCCCGTCGGTTCGCCGCCGCTCGTCTGCAGATAGGAAAAGTCGCCGACCGGCCGCATCTCGAAGGCCGATGGCTGCAGCAGGAACGCGCGCGCCGCGTCTGAAAGACGCACGTCCGCGCGACGGGCGAGATCATCGATCGACGACACCGTCTCGGGCGCCGGAACGCTGGGCATCGCCGCGGCGTGCGACAGTCCCAGCTCGGGCTGCTGGAAGGAAGCGGTAAGGCTGAGCAGCGTGACCCCTTTCTGCATCGCGATCACGCGACGGTTTGCGAAGCTGCCCCCGTCGAAATCGCGCTCGGCGCGGAAGATGATCGGCTGCGCTTCGCTGCCGGGCCGCAGGAAATAGGCGTGAAAGCTGTGCGCGACCTTGCCGTCATCGATCGAGCGCTGCGCCGCCATGAACGCCTGCGCCACAACCTGCCCGCCGAACACCCGGCCAGCGGCACCGGGCTTGACCGGCCCGCGAAACAGGTCGCGGTCTAGCGTCTCGACGTCGAGTAACGCAGCGAGATCGGCGATCGGGGGCTGGTTGGTCATGACGTCTCGCTACCGGGTGTCGGATCGCCGGCGAGGGGCGGCACCGAGCGCAGCCAGACTGCGATACCAAGCGCGATCAGCAGCAGCACCGCGACGAAGCCGACGATCCCACCCCAGCCGGCACGGCCCCATGCGATCCCACCGAGCGACCCCAGCAGGCTCGAACCCATATAATAGAAAAAGAGATACAGCGATGCGGCCTGTGCGCGGTCGGCACCGGCCCTCCTGCTGACCCAGGTCGAGGCGATCGAATGCGCGCCGAAGAAGCTGCCGGTCGCGATGCCGATCCCGAGAATTGTCAGCGTGAGGCTGGGCGTGGCGGTCAGCAGCAGCCCGACCATGAACAGCGCGGTCGGGATCCAGAATATGCGGCGCGCGCCGAGCCGCCCTGCGAGGCGGCCGAACCACGTCGAGCTGAACGTGCCGACGATATAGAGCAGAAAGATCGCGCCCACCGCGCTCTGGCTCAGCCGCCAGGGCGGCGCCTGCAGGTGGAAGCCGGCATAATTATAGAGAGTGACGAAGCCGCCCATCAGCACGAACGCCGCCAGATACAGCCAGCATAGCGCATCGTCGCGCCACAGCCGGCCAAGCCCGGCGAGGAACGAGCGCGCATCGTGTCGCCGCATTACGAACCCGCGCGACGGCGGCGCGAGGCCCGCGAACAGCAGCGCGATCACGAGACACAGCGCGCCCAGAGATCCCAGTGCGACACGCCAGCCAAAATGGTCCGAGACAACCGCGATGCCGAGCCGCCCGGCCATTCCGCCGATCGTCGATCCCGAGATATACAACCCCATCGCCGCGCCGATCGATCCGCCATCGACCTCCTCGGCGACGTAGGCCATCGCCACCGCCGGCACCCCCGACAAGGTCAGCCCGACCAGCAGCCGCGTCGCGAGCAGCAAATGCCAGTCGGGTACGAAGGCGGACAACAGCGTCAGCAGCGACGCTGCGAACAGCGAGACGATCATTACGGATCGCCGTCCCAGCCGATCAGAGACCACGCCCGCGAAGAACAGCGCGATCGCCATCGGGCCGGTTGCCAGCGACACCGCGAGACTGGCCGCGGCAGGGGTGACGTGGAAGCTCGCGGCCAGCGCCGGCAGCATCGGCTGCGTCGCATAGAGCAGCGCGAAGGTGGCAAGACCTGCCGCCAGCATCGCCGCTGCAAGACGGTGGAAAGCAGGCGTGCCCACCGCTATGCCTGATATTTGTACGGACATTATCTCCGCTGGCATAACGATACTTTGCTCAGGCTCAATGGCTAAACGAGCCGACTCGGGTTTGGAAGGAAATGTAGGAGGCTACTCGTTCAGCCAACATGCTCTCGAGAATCTCGCCACATCAGCTGCGTTGGGGTAGCAACATGACATTCCTTTCGACGATGCTAGGATGAAAGACCGAGCGTTAGGCGGCTACCATCTCATCGGCGACTCGCAGCGGCAGTGGCATCGGGACGAACGGCATATCCTCGGCTTGAAAAGCCGCGAGATCGCTATCGGCCAGACTGCGAATCCAAAAGCGTATTGAAAACTAGCGCGCGGACGTCCGCTTCTGAAAAAAAGCCGACGTTCCTCGGTTGAAGCGGGTATGGCCCCAATATCCCACTTTTTGCCCTTCGCACTCCCGAAAACAGCTCCTGAAAGCAAGAGCGCGGCGCATTGACGAATGACCGAAGCTGGTGATCGGCTGCGGCGCCTCGGGCGTCCGGAATTGGGTCCTCACAGGAGCGCCCTCTTGGCGGATCTCGACCACAATCGGAGGTTTGTTCGGAGGTCCCCCAACGGGCACTATAGCGAAAGCGGTCAGCGCTAACGCGACGATCCGTGATCCAAGAAGCGAGCCCATAGGCGGCTCATCCCGCCGCTTTGCAAAGTCCGAACCCTCAACTGACAAACCGTGGGCGACAGTCTACCGACTGCCGGATGCTCGAACGGCCCAACCTCGCTACTCTCGCTATCTCGGTTGCCGCATTCGCCATCGGGGGCGCTGTGTCCCGCTACAATCTTAGAATGACCGAGACGCGCTGGCAGATCGCAGCCTTCGCCGGATTGGCCGCTGGCATGGAGATGATGATACGGTCGAGCGGGCATCGCCGTGCCTCGGCCATCCGCGGCGCGCTTAACGCGGCTGTTGCGGCCATCGTGATCGTTTCCGTCAAATTCCATCTCGAGCCGGCGGCACGCAAGCAAGACAGCGCGGTTGTACGCGCCGTTGCCAAGACCGTCGTCAATGCCGCGGCGGATCGGCAGTCGCCGGACATATCAGCGACGGCCGAAGGGCTAGGACAAGCGGGACGATGAGCACCGCCGTACCCGCCGCGGCCAGAATGCCGGCGTTTCGGCTGCTGTGATCGGCGATCGCGCCGTACAGTATCGGCGCCAGCCCGCCTGAGCCGATCACGCTGGTATAGAAAATTGCGAAAGCGCGGCCGGTATCGCCATTCGGGGCGAGTTCCGGGACCGTGCCGTAGAGCAGGGACGATGTGCCGTTGAGGACGATCCCAAGGACCGGAAGGATAACCAGCGTCGCGACGAGCGGCGTAAACAAGGTCGCGGCGATAAGCAGCGCCGTTGCCGCTTCGGTGACCATGACGCCGCCGACGATCCCCAGGCGATTGCCCAACCGATTGCAAGTCGCCTTGCCGAATGCGCCACCGATGAAGAGCAAAGCCAGACCGATGCCGACCGTCGCGGACGTTCCGCCGCGGCTGTGAATCAAGAATGGCAGGAACAGCAGATATCCCATGCGGGTGGCGGTATCCAAGCCGCCGATCACCGCGAGCAGGCGAAATCCGGTCGGTTCGCCGGAGCCGATGCCTTTCCCCGCTGTCTCGTCTGCGGTGGCGTCCACGCGGGGAGCCAGTGCCAGCAGGCCGATCGTCGCCAGCAGCCCCAGCAACGCCATCAGGCCGACGACGGGGCGCCAGGCGAGAACCGGCACCAGCACCGCGGCGGCGGCGGGGAGAGCCGCCTTCCCCAGGTCGCCGGAGAAATTATAGATACCAAGTGGTCCGCGAGCCATTTTCCCGTAGGTCTCCGCCACGAGTTGCGAGGCGCGGGGGTGCTGGATGCCCGAACCCACGCCTGCGACCACCAGTCCGATGCACAGGCTGGCGATACCGAGCGGCAGCGCCATCAACAGGAAGCCCGCGCCCGCAATCAGAGTGGAAAGCGCCAGCGCCGCGCGCGGCGTTACGCGGCGCATCAGACGGTCGCCCGGCATTTGCAGCCCACCCATCGTGCCGTAATAGAGCGCTCTCACCATCGCCAGGCCGGCATAGGATAGACCGAATTGCGCCTGCCAGACTGGCAGAAAGGCATAGAGGCTGTCGGTATAGCCGTCGTGCATCGCATGGGCCAGGCACGCGGCGAACAGATTCCGCGCCTTTGACGGTACGCGCGGCGCCTGACGGCTCCCGCTTGCTGTCATCGCCCCTGAAGCCTGCATGGCATCACCTCCTGCCGGCGTTCTAGACGCATGAGCAGAATGCGAATAGCGATCGACTGGTCACGCACCCGTCAGCTTTTCTCACGGATTTTTCATGCGCTCGATTCCGCCCCTCAATGCTGTTCGGGTTTTCGAAGTCGCTGCGCGCACCGGCAGCTATACTGCGGCAGCGGCGGAGCTGGGCCTTACGCACGGTGCCGTGAGCCGACAGATTTCGGCGCTCGAGCACTGGCTCGGCCAGCGGTTGTTCGCGAAGTCCGGCAGGCGGATGGTGCCAACGCCGATCGCTTCCGTCTTTGCGGCCGAAGTCAGCCTGTCCTTCGACCGTCTCGCAGCGGCCGCGGACGCCTGCGGACGTCCCGGCACACGCCGCATCCTGAGGGTAAGCGCTCCGACGAGCTTCGCGATGCGCTGGCTGATACCGCGGCTGGATCGTTTTCACGACGCGCATCGACATGTCGAAGTCGCGGTGACGACGGTATCGACCGTGCATGACGAATTGCGCGGCGGCTTCGACGTCGCGGTTCGGCGGGGCGCGGCGACCGCGGAAGCGTGGCCCCATCATCACGCCGTCGCGGTGCTCGACGACGTCGACACGCTGATCATGAGCCCGGCGCTGTTTGAACGGCGACCGATCCTCGAGCCGGCCGACATCGAAGGTCATCACCTGCTGGCCACGGAGACGCGACCCGGCGACTGGTCCGACTGGCTGGAGAAAGCCGGGCTCGGCCGCCTCGCAGGCCAACCCCGGACGGTGTTCGATCATTTCTTCGTGACGCGGCAGGCGATCGAGGACGGTCTCGGTATCGGGATCGGTCCCTTGCCGATGCTGGATATCGACATCGCCGCCGGACGAC
>Ga0302314_10003614_pt1 | contig 28484 bp, 28 predicted proteins | sample III_Palsa_N2_3_FD_200533 | JGI IMG/M metagenome (GOLD analysis project Ga0302314, IMG submission 200533) | Peat permafrost microbial communities from Stordalen Mire near Abisko, Sweden - III_Palsa_N2_3 | ecosystem: Environmental > Terrestrial > Soil > Palsa > Peat permafrost | place: Sweden...
ACACGCCCGCTCTGCGTTGCAAATGCTCGCCGTAGCCCGAGCTACGTCTGCGCTTTGCGCCTTGATCGGACGCGTTTTGACGGCCCGCTCGGTCGCGTCGGATTCATTCACAGGTTCTGAGGCGGCGGCGACCCCGCGGCCCCCTTCTCGAAGTGTTGGTGCCAGGTCCCGCGCCGCGCGCGTCGAGGCAGTCCTCCCGGCCAGCGCGTTCTCGCGCAAAGTTCAAGACCTGACGCCAGGTCCATCTGCTTCCGATGTACGTCGATTCCCACTGCCACCTCGCGTTCCCCGAGCTGAACGAGCGGCTGCCCGCCATCCTCGCCGAGATGCGCGCGGCCGGCGTCGGCGGCGCGCTGTGCATCTGCACCCGCATGGAGGAATTCGAGTCGGTGCACGCGCTGGCGATGGCGCACGACAACCTGTGGGCCAGCGTCGGCGTGCATCCCGACACCGAAGGCATGACCGAGCCCGACGTCGACACCCTGTGCGCGTGGGCCGCGCGTCCGCGCGTGGTGGCCATCGGCGAGACCGGCCTCGACTACTTCCGCCTCGAAGGCCGCAGCATCGCCGACATGGCGTGGCAGCGCGAACGTTTCCGCGTGCACATCCGCGCCGGGCGCCGCACGGACCTGCCGCTGGTGATCCACACGCGCCAGGCGAGCGACGACACGCTGGCCGTGCTGCGCGCCGAAGGCGAGGGCGACGGGCCGGCGCCGCGCGGCGTGTTCCATTGCTTCACCGAGTCGATCGAGGTCGCGCGCGCCGCGCTGGATCTCGGCTTCCACATCTCGTTCTCGGGCATCCTCACGTTCAAGACCGCCGCCGAACTGCGCGAGGTCGCGCGCTTCGTGCCGCTGGATCGCTGCCTGATCGAGACCGACAGCCCCTACCTCGCACCGGTGCCGCACCGCGGCAAGACCAACACGCCGGCCTGGGTGCCGCACGTCGCGCACCTGATCGCCGAATTGAAGGGCGTGTCGTCCGCCGCCGTGGCGGATGCGACGCGGGACAACTTCGAGCAACTATTCCGTGTGACAGTCCCCGAGCCGGCCTGAGCCAGATCGGTTTCGTCGCGCCAGTCACCAGAGAGTCCGCACACCATGAATTTGCGTTATCGTCCCGCGGCCCTCGTCGTCGCCGCCGCGCTGTCCGCCTGCACCGCGTTCGCCGCCAACTTCGACAGCGTCGACTTCTTCCGCGCCGTCAACACCGACAACGTCGGCACCGTCTCGCGCGCGCTGTCGCAGGGTTTCGATCCGAACGCGCTCGACGAGCACGGGCAGCCCGCGCTGATCCTAGCGCTGCAGCTGGAATCGCCGAAGGTCGCCAAGGTGCTGATGGACGCCTCGGGCGCGCAGATCGACATCCGCAACCATGCCGGCGAGACGCCGCTGATGATGGCCGCGTTGAAGGCCGAGGTCGACGCCGCCGCGGCGCTGGTCGCGCACGGCGCCGCGGTCAACAAGGACGGCTGGTCGCCGCTGCACTACGCGGCCACCGGCGGCAGCGCGGCCATCGTCAAGCTGCTGCTCTCCAAGGGCGCCACGCTCGAGGCGCGCTCGCCCAACGGCACGACGCCGCTGATGATGGCGGCGCGCTATGGCAACGAGGAGGCCGTGGACGCCTTGCTCGCGGCGGGCGCGGATCGCACCGCGAAGAACGACCTGGGCATGGACGCGTCGGCGTTCGCGGCGAGCGCCGGGCGCGATCGGCTGGCGGCGCGGCTGAAGCCGGGGGCGACGGCGAAGTGAGGCCGCGGCGTTTGTCGACGTTGGCCGCCTTGCTGGCCCTCGTCCTCGAAGCGAATGTCGCGGACACGACGCTGTCGCCGATGCTGGACGACCCGAGCCCGCAGTGACGCCGCGTCACGCCCGCTTCGTCGCCCGCGCCGCGGCGTTCGCGCGCCACTGCGCTGCGTCGATCCGGTAGGTCGTCGAGTCCTTGCCGTACCAGCGCTGCAGCCCCAGAGGCTGCATGCCCAGGCGCGCCATCACGCCGGCCGAGGCCGTGTTGTCCGGATGGCAGACGGCCAGCAACTCGTCGGCGTGGCGCACGTCGAATGCGAAGTCGGCGATGGCGGTCGCGGCTTCGGTGGCCAGTCCGCGGCCCTGGGCGTCGCGGCGCAGGCGCCAGCCGATCTCCAGCGGGCAGTCGGGATCGGGCAGCGGCGTCGCTTCGCGGCGCAGGTTCTGCAGGCAGCCGGCGCCGACGAACCGGCCGGTGTCGCGCTCGATGAACGACCACCACGAAAAGCCCGCCTCGATCCAGCGCGCCTTGACGCGTTCGATGATCGCGCGCGTCTCGTCCAGTGTTTCGGGCTTGCCCGACAGGTAGCGCATGACCTCTGGGTCGGAGTTCATCGCGTTCATGCCGGCAAGGTGCTTGTCGGCGAACGGCTCGAGTCGCAGGCGAGGGGTGGTCAGGATCGTCATTTTGCGGGGACGGCGCTCGCCGCGTTCTCCGGCGCGGCGGCCGCGGCGGAAGGCGGCGCGAGGGCGAGGGCGAGGGCGCACGGCAACGCGCGGCGTAGAAACGAAGATTCCATCGACAAGCTCCGGGGGGGCACCGCGAATATAGCCAAGCATGCATCAAGAACTCCCGACCCGGCGCCGCGAGGAACGAAACCTCGAAAAGCACGGGATTCACCGCATGAGTTCCGACGCTCTTGTAGGAAGTTCGCCGACACGCGGTCTGGCGCCGGGCCGACTACAGATTCGAGAGGGCGGGTTCTACAGTCCGCTTCATGGATTGAGGCTGCTTCGCGGTCTTCTCCATGCAACACCAGGAGAACTTCCATGCAAGCCTCGACCCGTTCGAACCCGTTCGTCATGATGACCGACCCGGAGACGATCCTTCTGGCCGTCGAACGCTCGGAACGCCTGAACCGCCTGAACCGCAAGGTCTACCGCCCGCTGGATCGCCCGCTGATCCCGAAGGTCGGCGCGAAGGAACTGGCCGATTTCGACAACGAGATCGACGCCGCGATCGAGGACGAAGTCATCGAGGCGTTGAACGCCGACCTGGCCTGAAACGTCAGGTCGCCGCGTCGCGTCGCCGTTGCGGCGGCGCGATGCGGACGAATCGGCGAGGGGAACTCGCCAGGCAGGAGGATGCGTTCGAGCGGGCGCGTCTCGCGGGCCGACGCACAGGCCGCGGCAACTTCCGCTAGATGTCCGACAGCGGGATCGACGCGCCGGCCTCGTCGGCCGCGATGGCCACGATCAGTCGCCCCAGGTCTTGCTCCAGGCGCGCGAGCGTCTCGGGCGGCAGCGACTTCAGCGCATCGGGCAGCAGCCCGGCGAACGGGCCGGGCGCGTTCTTCAACACCTTGGCGCCCGCGGGCAGCAGGTTCAGCTGCACGGCGCGGCGATCGGCGCCTTGCTTGGTCCCGACCACCATCTCGCGATCGATCAGCGTGCGCACCAGGTTGCTGGCGGTGGACTGGTGGATCGACATCGCCTTGGCCAGCGCGCCCACGCCGATGCCCGGGTTGTCGCGCACGACGCTCAGCGCCCAGACCTGCGCGCCGCCCATGCCCACCGTCTTCTCCACTTGCTGGAAATGCGCCTTGACGGCGTTGAACACCTGGCGGAACTGCCGCAGCACCGCGATGGCGGCGTCTTCGTTGTCGGCTTGCGGGGCGGGCTTGAGGCGAGTGACCATGCGCGAAATCATAAGTGGCGACCCGACAGCGGCCGGTCACCCGTTCGGGGTATCCGCAACGCCCGGGACAGGAACGTCACGCACAAAAAAGCGGACGCCCCTCAAAGGCGTCCGAAGCTGAGATGAACCCAGCGCTCCCGAAAACGACCGGCGCACCACACGTCGGTCGACACACACTCGATTACCGTGACGGGTACACGAAGTCGGCCCGTCGGTTCTGCTGCCACGCGGCTTCGTCGTGCCCCGTGGCCCTGGGTTTTTCCTTGCCGTAGCTGATGGCCTCGACCTGGTCGCCCTTGACGCCCAGCAGGTCCAGCGCGTTCTTGACGGACTGCGCGCGGCGCTGGCCCAGCGCCAGGTTGTATTCGCTGCCGCCGCGTTCGTCGGTGTTGCCGGCCACCGTCACGTGCACTTCCGGATGCTGCGCCAGGTAGCGGCCCTGCAGTTCGACGACGGACTTGTCCTGCGAGCGCAGCTGGTCGTTGTCGTAGGCGAAGTAGACGCTGCGCTGCTGCGAGATCGGGCTGTTCGGATCGAGGTAGGGCGGCAACGCGGTGGCGACCGGCGCGGCGGCCATCGGCGGCGCGGGCGTGGCGGCGACCGGCGTCGGCGTGGCCGAGACGACCGGGGCAGGCGCGGGCGGCGGAGCGACCGGGGTGCTGGCGCAGGCGGCCAGGGCGAGCGCGGCACCGACGGGCACGGCCACGGTGGCGAGGCGGGCGAAGGCGGCAGTCAGGGATTCGAGTTGCATGGCAGGCAGGCCGAAGGGCGATTGACGATGACAGCTCGACGATAGCAGATGCATTTGCACAAATGTTGGTGGGGTCTTGCGCCGAACTTGCGACAAGCCTTCAATCGCGTGTCCGCTGCAGTACGGGCGCGGCCCTTGCCTCGACGCCTCGCGCCTTGTCTGCGAGGTTGGAGACGACGGAAAGGAATTTGTTCCGTGAACAGAATGAAAACGGACTGCGTGATCGCCGGCGGCGGCCCGGCCGGCATGATGATGGGCTTGCTGCTGGCGCGCGCGGGCGTGGACATCGTCGTGCTCGAGAAGCACGCCGACTTCCTGCGCGACCTCCGCGGCGACACCATCCATCCGTCGACGCTGGACGTGATGCACGAGCGGGGACTGCTCGACGAGTTCCTGCGCCGGCCGCACGACGAGCTGCACGAGGTCGCTGTCCGCGTCGGCCAGGAGCAGGCGAAGATCGCCGACTTCCGCCACGTCCCCGCGCATTGCAGGTTCCTGATGATGATGCCGCAGTGGGACTTCCTCGACTTCCTGGCCGAGCACGCGCGCAGGCTGCCGAACTTCCATCTCGTGATGCAGGCCGAGGCCCGCATGCTGATCTCGGAGAACGGCCGGATCACCGGCCTCGTCGCGAGGACCGCCGACGACGACCTCGAGGTGCGCTCCGCGCTGGTGGTCGGCGCTGACGGCCGCCACTCGACCATCCGCGCCCAGGCCGGCCTGCAGCCGCGGGACTTCGGCGCCCCGATGGACGTGCTGTGGCTGCGCGTCTCCCGCAAGGTCGACGATCCGCCCGAACTGTTCGGCCAGATCGACGCCGGCCGCATGCTCGTGATGATCGCCCGCGGCGACTACTGGCAATGCGCGCTGCTGATCGCCAAGGGCTCGGGCGAGGCGGCGCGGGCGCGCGGCCTCGCGGCGCTGCGCCAGACGCTGCTCGGGCTGTCGCCGTGGCTGGGCGATCGCGTCGAAGAGCTGACGGACTGGGATGCGCAGGTCAAGCTGCTACGCGTCGCGGTGGATCGCCTGAGCGAGTGGGCCAAGCCCGGCCTGCTGTGCATCGGCGATGCCGCGCACGCCATGTCGCCGATCGGCGGCGTCGGCATCAACCTGGCCGTGCAGGACGCGGTCGCCGCGGCGCGGCTGCTCGCCAAGCCGCTGCGCGACCACGAGCTGGACCTCGCCGCGCTGCAGCGCGTGCAGCAGCGGCGCGAATGGCCGGTGCGCGTCGTTCAGCGCATGCAGATCACGATGCAGAACAGGCTCATCGCGCCCATCCTCGCGTCGGACGGGCCGGTGCGCATGCCGTGGTTCCTGCGACTGGTCGGCCGCGTCGCGCTGCTGCGCCGCATCCCCGCGTGGTTCATCGGCGTGGGCGTGCGGCCCGAGCACGTGGGCTGACTCAGAACCTGTGAATGAATCCGACGCGACCGAGCGGGCGTGGCGGGTTCGTTCACAGGTTCTCAGGACTCGGGCGGCGCGGAGAGCCAGCCGCCGCGGAAGTCCGCGCGCTCGAGTCCGCGCCGGATCGTCGGGTCGCGCTTGATCAGCGTCCACGGTAGTCCGCTGCGGTAGTTCTCGATCATCAGGGCGACGGGCCCGCTGTTGAGCGCGAAGCGCCACGGCGAGACCCATCCCAGCGAGTTCTTGCCGGTCTTCAACGTCGGATTGAACGAGCAGCCCGGCGTGTAGTTCGCGTGCCTGCTCATCATGCGTGCGTTGTGCTGCATGGTCGGGATGACGACGTCGGGCGCGAACGGCAGCGACGCGGCCGCGCCCCAGGGCGCGACGGTGCCGTCGTCGGGCCCGTACGGCGCGCCGCGTGCGGCATAGCCCATCAGGCGGCGCTTGCGGCCGTGGATGGTGACCTCGCGCGGCCCGGGGCCGTCGCACGCGGTCAGGCCCCAGCAATCGGCGCAGTAGCCGTCGAAGTGCTTCGGATTGCGGATCGCGTACTCGCGCTGGACGAGCGTCGCGCGGCGGCTGTTCTCGAAATAGTCGATGCCCTTGTCGCGCATGAACGCGTCCTGGATGCCGCGGAAATCGATCCACATGTGCGAGTACTGGTGGATGAACAGCGGGCCGGCGGCGAGGTGCTCGTGGCCGTAGACCCGGCGCCATCGGTAGCCCTTGAGCCACTCGTCCCAGGTAGACAGCGGCACCTTGTGGTGCTCCGAGCCGAGCGCGAGCATCATCATCAGCAGGCCCTCGCTGTAGCCGCGCCAGTGATAGCGCAGGAAGCCGCGCTCGGGTTTCCAGCCGTGGCAGATGGCCCCGTCGCAGTTGCGCATCCAGTCCCACTCGACGCGGTCCGCGAGCCGCTTCGCGGTGGCGCGGATCTCGGCCTCGTGCTCGGTCTCGTGGTCGAAGTACGCGGCCGCGGACAGCACGCCGGCGATCAGGAACGACGTGTCGATGCTCGAGAGCTCGCTCCTCCATGCGCGCGTGCCGGTGCGCATGTCCAGGAAGTGGAAGTAGAAGCCGCGGTGCCCGGTGGACTGCGGCGAGCCCGACATGTCGGCTCCGGCCAGGAAGCGCAGCGTCCTGAGCGTCACGCCCACGGCCTGCGGCCGCGTCATCCAGCCGCGCTCGACGGCCATCGGGTAGGCGGTCAGCGCCATGCCCACGCCGGTGATGCTGCACGGGCTCTCGGCCTGCGTCGAGTCGAGCACGAGGCCGCTCGTCGGATCCGTGGTCGCCTCGAAATAGTAGAACGCGTGATGCTGCGCGCGCTCGATCAGGCCTGCAACGTCGCGGTCGGCGTCGGCGTCGAGGTCGGCTTCGGATCGGGAAAGGGGAGTGGGTTCGGCGGCCTTCATGGGGTACGGGGCAGCGTATCCGAAAGCGCGTGCCATGTCGTGGGGCCGGCCGATGCAAGGCGAGTGCCCGACGCCTGAACGACGCCTGAACGGCTGCTCTGCCGGGCATTTCGCATGCTGTTCCCGCACGGGGCGGACACGTCGTCGCTCCGAACCGTCAACAAGGAGACTTCCCCATGAACAAGACATCGTCCGGATCCCTGCTGCGCGCCGGCTGCGTCGCCGTCGCGCTCGTTGCCGGCCTCGCGTCGCCGGTGGCTTTCGCCCGCGACCACTTCATCGGCGGGACCGTGGTCGTCGCGCCGCCGGTGCCGCAGGCCGAGGTGTTGGGCGATCCGCCGCAACCGGGCTACATCTGGGAAGGCGGTTACTGGAACTGGGTCGACGGCCACCATGTCTGGGTGCCCGGCCATTGGATGGCGCCGCGCCGCGGCTACTACTGGGAGCCGCACGTCTGGGTGCACGAAGGCAACGGCTGGCGCCTGCGCGAGGGCTACTGGGCACGCCGCTGACGGGCTGAACCCTGGTTCGCGGCGCCAGGCCGCTGCCCGACAAGGACGCACCCGCGGGCCAGGGCTCGCGGGTGCTCGCGCGTGGGCACGCTGATTGCTCTCACGCGACAATTCGGCCGCGCAGGCACGCGCGGCAGGCCAAATGCGATGCGGTTGCCGGCGCGACCGGTAACGAGGGGGCAAATGAGTTCCGAATCCACGTCGCCGCAAGGCGTGCACGACGACGTCTTCGTCGGCGACAGCAACATGGCGCGACAGATGCGCGCGCACGACTGGGCATCCACGCCGCTGGGTCCCGTTTCCGGCTGGGCCGCTTCCCTGAAGGTGGCGTTGGGCCTGCTGCTCACGTCGCGCTTCGAGATGTGGCTGGGGTGGGGCGACGACATCCACTTCTTCTACAACGACGCCTACCGCCCCACGCTCGGAAGCAAGCATCCGCAGGCGCTGGGCCGGCCGATCCGCGACATCTACCCGGAGATCTGGGACGACATCAAGGGCCGGCTGCGGAGCGTCTACAAGGACGGCGCCTCGACCTGGGATCGCGCGCTGCTGCTGCTGATCAACCGGCGCGGCTTTCCGGAGGAGACGTACCACACCTTCTCGTACAGCCCGCTGCGCGGCGACAGCGGCCGCGTGGAAGGCATCTTCTGCGCGGTCACCGAGGAGACCGAGCGCGTCATCAGCGAGCGCCGGCTGGCTTCGCTGGGCGCGCTCGCCGGAACGCTTTCCGCGGCGGAGGGCGAGGGCGCGGTGCTGCGCGCCGCGGCGCGCGGCCTGGAGGGCAACGGCCACGACCTGCCCTTCACGGTGACCTACCTGTTCGACGCCGAAGGCGCGGCCCACGTGGCCGGCATGACCAATGTCGCGGAAGGCAGCGAGCTCGCGCGCCGCGCCGTGGCCGCGCGCGACGCGCTGTGGGACGTCGGCTCGATCTGGCGCGACGCGCAGCCGATCGAGGTCGACCTCGTGCCCGACCTCGGCTATCCGATGGGCAGATGGAACATTCCGCCGACCCGCGCGGCCATCGTGCCGATCGTCGGCCAGGGTTCCGACCATCCGCTGGGCGCGCTGCTGGTCGGTCTCAACCCGTATCGCCACGGCGATGCCGACTACCTGTCGTACCTCGGACTGCTGGCGGGCCAGATCTCGTCCAGCCTGGCCGGCGCGCGCGCGTACGACGCGGAACGCGTGCGCGCGAAGACGCTGGCCGAAGCCGTCGCGCTGCGTGAGGCCGCGGCAGGCGCGCTGGCCCAGGCCAATCGCCAGCTCACCAGCGAGGTGGCGCTGCGCACGCAGGAGCGCGACCGGATGCAGCGGCTGTTCGAGCAGTCGCCCAGCTTCATGGCGCTGCTGCAGGGCCGCGAGCACCGCTTCGAGTTCGCCAACAAGGCCTACCTGCAGCTGATCGGCCATCGCGACGTCGTCGGGCTGGCGGTGCGGCACGCCCTGCCCGAGGTCGAGGGCCAGGGCTTCTTCGAGCTGCTGGACGGCGTCTTCGACAACGTGGCGCCGTTCGTCGGCGCGAACATGAAGGTGCAGCTGCAGCGCGCGCCGGCGGCGCCGCTCGAGGAGCGCTTCATCAACCTCGTCTACCAGCCCATCCTCAACTCCGAGGGCGCGGTCGAGGGCATCTTCGTCAACGGCTTCGACGTCACGCACCAGCACCGCGCCGAGTCGGCGCTGCAGTCGCTCAACGAGACGCTCGAGCAGCGCGTGGCGCAGCGCACCGGCGAACTGGGAGACGCCTTGCGCAAGCTGCAGCACGAGTCGTTGGAACGCGAGGCGGCGCAGAGCGCGCTGCGCCAGGCGCAGCGCATGGAGTCGCTGGGCCAGCTCACCGGCGGCGTGGCGCACGACTTCAACAACCTGCTGCAGGTGATCAGCGGCAACCTGCAGCTGCTGCGGCGCGAGGTGGCCGGCAACGAGCGCGCCGAGAAGCGCGTCCAGAGCGCCATCGGCGGCGTCACGCGCGGCGCGAAGCTGGCGTCGCAGCTGCTCGCCTTCGGCCGCCGCCAGCCGCTGGAGCCCAAGGTGCTCAACATCGGCCGCTTCATCAAGGGCATGGACGACATGCTGAGGCGCGCGCTCGGCGAGGAGATCGAGCTCGAGACGGTGATCTCGGGCGGCCTGTGGAACGCGCTGGTCGATCCGGGCCAGATCGAGAACGCGATCCTGAACCTCGGCATCAACGCGCGCGACGCGATGCCCGACGGCGGCAAGCTGACGATAGAGGCCGGCAACGCGATGCTGGACGACGACTACGCGCGCCTGCACGAGGACGTCCAGCCCGGCCAGTACGTGATGGTGGGCGTGACCGATACTGGATCAGGTATCCCACCCGAGCTGATCGAGCGCGTGTTCGAGCCTTTCTTCAGCACCAAGCCGGAAGGCAAGGGCACCGGGCTCGGGCTGTCGATGGTCTACGGCTTCGTCAAGCAGTCCGGCGGCCACGTGAAGATCTACAGCGAGGTCGGGCAGGGCACGACCATCAAGATCTACCTGCCGCGCGTGCACCAGCCCGAGGACGCGCTGGCCGACGAGACCGCGGTGCCGGTGCGCGGCGGCAGCGAGACCATCCTGGTGGTGGAGGACGACGACGAGGTGCGCGAGACCGCCGTCGGCCTGCTCACAGACCTCGGCTATCGCGTGCTGAAGGCGCGCGAGGCGATGGGCGCGCTGAGCGTCATCGAGAGCTGCGTGCCCATCGACGTGCTGTTCACCGACGTCGTGATGCCCGGCCCGCTGCGCAGTCCCGAACTGGCGCGCAAGGCCAAGGAGCGGCTGCCCGGCCTCGCGGTGCTGTTCACCTCGGGCTACACCGAGAACGCGATCGTGCACGGCGGGCGGCTCGATCGCGGCGTGGAACTGCTGTCCAAGCCTTACACGCGCGAGGCGCTGGCGCGCAAGATCCGCCATGTGCTGGCCAACCAGGAGCAGCAGCGCGTGCTGTCCGACATCGAGAGCCTGCCGCGCGTCGATGCGCCCGCCGCGGCGAGCGGGCTCGCGACGACGCGCATCGGCACGGTGCTGCTGGTGGAGGACGACGAGTTCATCCGCGAGACGCTCGCCGAGCTGCTGGGCGTGTCCGGCCACGTGGTACTGCAGGCCTGCGACGCGTCGTCGGCACTCGCGGCGATGGCCGCCCATCCCGTGGACGTGATGGTGACGGACGTCGGCTTGCCCAAGGTGTCGGGCATCGAGCTCGCGCGCGACGCGCTCGCGCGCCGGCCGCGGCTGGCCGTGATCTTCGCCACCGGCGATCCGGGCGGCCCGGCCAAGGCGGGCGTGGACGCGGCGGCGGTGCTGGTCAAGCCGTTCTCGCCGGAGGACCTGGAGACGGCGGTGGCGAACGCGCTCAACGACGAGCGCTACCGGCCCCTGTGACGGTCGGATCGCGGACGACGACGTGGGCCGAGAAAACCCCATGTCACCGAACCGACACAAAGGGAAAACACCGGAACGCACGGTGCCCGTCCTCGGAAACAATGGATCCCGGAACATTCGCTTTCCGACGCGCTGGAGGGCAGGGTCGGATGCGATCGTGCACCGGACGTCTCACGACGCCAGGTGCCCGAAGTACTTCCTGAGGTGATGTTCCGGGGTGAAATTTTAGGGGCCGCAGCTTGCGGCCCTTTTTTCGTCCGGACGAAACGTGGGAAGGGAATTTCCCGACGTTCCGCGCGAGGTCAGCCCTTCACGGTCGCGTTGTGCTTCTTGTCGTAGATGCGCGCGCTCTGGCGGTTGTCGGCACGCACGATGCGGCGCTGCTCGCCGGCGCTCACGTGGCCGTTCGCGCCCGCGCGGGCCTCGCGCTTGTCGACACTCGCCTGGCCGCGCTCGAGGGAGGCCGCCTCGTGGTTGGTCAGGGCGCCGCTCCTGACGCCGTTGTTGATGCGCTGTTGCTGGTCGATGTTGCGCTGCGTGTCGGCCTGCGCGCGCTGCGACGATGTCGACAGCGGGTTGCCGTTGATGCCGTTGGTCTTGGCCTGCGTGATGTCGCGGCCGGCCTTGTTCTGTGCGGCGTTCAGCTGGGCCTTCTCGGCGGATGTCATCGGGCCGTTCTTCATGTCCTGGGCCTGCAGCTTGTCGACGTGGGCCTCGTCGCGTTGGAGCTCGGCGTCCTCGCGCGTCGTGATCGTGCCGTTCTGCAGGCCGTTCTCGATGCGCTGCTCCTGGTTGACGTCGCGCTGGGTGGTGCTGGCGGCGCTGGTCTGCGCCGAGGCCGCGAAGCTGCTGCCGAAGGCGGCGGTGGCGATCAGGGCGGTCACGAGAAGATTGCGGTTCATGGTCTTGCTCCTGCTGTGGTGTGTGTGTCGGTCGCGAACGGGTCGTGTGTTCGTACCGATACAACGGGGGCTTGACGGCCCCGGTGCACCAACATCACCGGGAGATGCACGCGCTTGACCCGGCAGCAACGCGGCAAGGAGATGTTTCGGACGTCAACCGATGGCCGACAATGGCGTTATGCCCAGCCCGACCGACATCGACCCCGCCATCGACAAGCGCCTCACCGACCTCGAGGTCAAGGCCAGCTTCAGCGAGGACCTGGTCGACCACCTGAACGACCTCGTCGCGCGCCAGCAGGAACAGATCGACCTGCTGATCCGCGAGGTCGGCAAGCTGAAGGACCGTGCGCCCGACACCGGTGGTGGCGCCACGCGCGATCCGCGCGAGGACGTGCCGCCGCATTACTGAGTTCAAGGTGCCGCAAGCGGCGACGTAGTACATTGGCACAAATATGTATCGATGCCCGCATGCACCCGCCTGAGCCGAGCAGCCCGCCGCAACCCGACGTCGTCGCCGCGATGCGTGAGGACCTGGCCGACTGGCGCCAGTGGCTCGCGCGCCTGATCGTGCTGGCCTATGCCGCGGCGGCCGGGCTGTCGGTGGTGGCGTTCTCGAAGCTGTGCGATCTCGCGCAACGCGGTTTCTCGAGCGTGCTGGCGCTGCATCCCTGGACGCCGCTGGTGTGGACGACCGCGTGCACCGCGGGCGTCGTGTGGCTCACGCGCCGCTTCGCGCCGGGCACCGCGGGCTCGGGCATTCCGCAGGTGATGGCGACGCTGGATCCGGCGGTGCCGGCGGCGGCGCGGTCGACGTTCGTGTCGCTGCGGCTCAGCGTCGCCAAGGCGGTGCTGACCGCGGGCTCGTTGCTGGGCGGACTGGCGAGCGGACGCGAAGGCCCGTCGGTGCAGATCGCGGCCGGCGTGATGCAGCATGCGCGCCGCTGGCTGCCGCTGATCTCGGGAAGCGAGGGGCGCATCCGAGCCAAACCGAGCTCCCCCTCGGGGGGCAGCGACGGGAGGAGCGCGGGGGCCCACATGATCTCGGGCATCTCGGAGCACGGCCTGCTGGTGGCCGGCGGAGCCGCCGGCATCGCGGCGGCGTTCAACGCGCCGCTGGCCGGCGTGATGTTCGCGATCGAGGAGCTCGCGTCGCGGCTGGAGCAGCGCAGCAGCGGCCTGATCATCGCGGCCATCGTGTTGTCCGGCCTGATGGGCGTCTCCTTCTTCGGCAACGCCACCTACTTCGGCGTGATCGACGTGCCGACGCTGCACTATTCGATGTGGTGGCCCGCGCTGCTGCTGGTGGTGGCCACCGGCGGCCTGGGCGGCATGTTCGCGCGGCTGCTGCATGCGTCCATCACCGGTTCCGGCGATCGCCTGAGCCGCTGGCGCGCGGCGCACCCGGTCGCGTTCGCGGGCGCGTGCGGGCTTGCGGCGGGCGCGATCGGCATCGCGAGCCACGGCGCGACCTTCGGCAGCGGCTACGGCTACACGCGCGGCCTGCTCGAAGGCCATGTCGACGTGCCGCTGCTGTACGTCACGCTGCGCGTGGTGGCGACCTGGCTCGCGGTGTGGTCGGGCGTGCCGGGCGGCATCTTCGCGCCGTGCCTGGCGATCGGCGCGGGCGTCGGCCACGACGTCGCGGCGCTGTGCGGCGCGCAGGCCGACTCGTCCGCGCTGATCGCACTCGGCATGGCGGCCTTCCTCGCGGCCGTGACGCAGGCGCCGATGACGTCCTTCATCATCGTGATGGAGATGGTGGGCGGCCACGCGATGGTGCTGAGCCTGATGGCGGCGGCGCTCGGCGCCAGCCTCATTTCGCGCTGGATCGCGCGGCCGCTCTACGCGGCGCTGTCGCAGGCCATCGTGGCCCGCGTTCGCGCGAGCGCGCTGCCGCCGCCGGCTGCGCGGTGACGCGCTCTTGTCGATGCTCTCGACCGGCTGCAAGCCGTCGGCCGCGCCGACGACGGCGAGGTCGCCGCGCGCGGCCTGGCAGGTCAGCGTGAACGACGCAGCGCGCGGTCGATTCGCCCCAGAATTTCAGCGATTGACCGCGGCACGCGCGCGGCGTACCTTCCAAGGTTGAGGAACGGGTGCGACCAGCACCGCACACGACTCCAAGAAGTCGTCGTCGAGCCGCAAAGCGGCCAGCCATCACGGACGGAGCGCCGCGCTCGCCAGGGTCGGGACGTGGCGCTCAGGGAGAAGCAAACACATGGCAAGAATCTATCTGATCGACGATCACCCGATCGTCCGGGCGGGGCTCTGCGCGCTGCTGCAGGGCGCGGGCCACGCGATCGTCGGCGAGAGCGAAGACATCACGCAAGCCCTGTCCGAGGTCAGCCGCCTCGGGCCCGACGTGCTGATGCTCGACCTGCAGCTGGACGGCCGGTCGGGCTTCGAGATGCTCGCCGAGATGCAGCGGCGGCAGATGTCCACGCGCGTCATCGTGCTGTCGATGTCGGACCAGCCGCGCAACGTCGCCGAGGCGCTGCGCATGGGCGCGTCGGGCTACGTGCTCAAGGGCTCGGCCAGCGACGAGCTGGTGGCGGCCGTCGAGGCCGTCATGCAAGGTCGCCGCTATCTCGGCGAAGGCCTCACCGACATCGCCGTGCAGGGCCTGACCACCGACACCGAGCGCGGCAACACGCTGTCGCCGCGCGAGCGCCAGATCCTGGTGATGGTGGCCAGCGGCAAGTCCAGCGCCGCCATCGGCGACGCGCTGCACCTGTCGCCCAAGACGGTGGACACCTACCGCAGCCGGCTGATGGCCAAGCTCGAACTGGCCGACGTGCCCGCGCTCGTGCGCTGGGCCATCCGCGAGAAGCTGATCGAGCTCTGACGTCGACACGCTGAACGCCCCGCCGGCGGCCTCCGGACGAGGCCGTCTTCGTTCGTGCAGGCGCGAACCATCGCGTCGACGCAGCTCGGCCCTGGGGCGTTCTCGACGCCGCACTGCATCGCTTTCCTGACGATCCGGGTCGAGACCTCCCCACCGTCTGGCGCTCACGCACGGTCGGGCACGTCCGAAACTCGTGGGACGGGGTCGCATCGTGCGCCCGCCCGCAACGCGCCCGACGACCAGAGCGAAGGACGAAACGCCATGACCACCGACAACGCAGCGCCGCCGGCCGGCCCCGACACCGACGAGTACGCGTGGTTGCGCGACGGCAGCGTGCCGCATTCGCGCGAGGATCGCGTCGCCGAGGTCCCGAGGTCCTCGCGCTGGTCGCGCTGCTGTTCTCCCTGGGCATCGGCCTGGTGATCGCGCTGCTGCCGGTGTCCGCCAAGGCCGCCGAACCGGCCGCCGCGTCGCTCGGGCCGTCGGCCTTCGAGAGCGTCGCGCACCCGCGGCGAGCGCGAACGATCGGGAATTCCGGAGAGCCGCGGCGCCTCAGTTGCCGCCGAGCGCCGCCAGCAGGCGATCGATCTCGACCGGCTTGACCAGGTGCGCATCGAAGCCCGCGACCGTCGCCCGGGCGATGTCGTCGGCGCCGCCGTAACCGGTGAACGCGATCAGGCGCATCGGCTTGCCGGCGAGGCGCCGGCGGATCTCGCTGGCGAGCTGGTAGCCGTCCATCCCGGGCAGGCCGATGTCGATGACGGCGGCCGTGGGGGCGAAGGACTCGAGCTGCGCGAGCGCGAGATCGGGATGCACCGCCGTCGACACCTCGTAGCCGAACGCCTGCAGCAGGATCTCCATCGATTCCACCGCGTCGACGTTGTCGTCGACCAGCAGCACGCGCGGGGCGCCGGGGGAATCGGTCGAGCTGGAAGCGTTGGACATGCAGATCGGAGATGCCGAAGGTGGAGCGTGCGCGGATTATGGCAGTGCGCGGCGCGCGGTCCGCCGGCTGTCCTACAACAGGTCATCCAGCCGACCTACCGCGGTCGCGGGATGCGCCGCGGACACTGGAGGCGACTCGACAACGATTCGTGGAGACCCCATGGCAGACAGCGGCGCAGGCCATCCTCGCGTGCCCGACCAGGCGACGCGATGACCGCCATCCACGTCATCCCGACGTCGGACGAGACGCTGGAGCTGCCGGTTCGCACGGCGGGCGCTCCGGGCGATCCGCCGACCGAGAAGGCGCGCGTGCTGCTGCGCACGCCCATCGACGTGCGCAACGCGTCGATGATCGTCGTCGCCTCGCTGCTGGGCCTGTACGCGCTGCGCTGGGCCGCCGAGATCGTCATTCCGGTGCTGATGGGCCTGCTGTTCAGCTACGCGCTGACGCCGCTGGTCGACCGCCTCGTACGCCTGGGCGTGCCGCGCGCGCTCGGCGCGGCCTTCGTGATGATCGCGCTGGTCGGCGGCGTCGCGTGGGGCACATGGTCGCTCAGCGACCAGGCCAACAACCTGATCGTGTCGCTGCCCGACGCGGCGCAGAAGCTGCGCGACACGCTGCATCCGCGCCAGCGCGATCCCAGCCCGTCGACGATGGACTCGGTGCAGAAGGCCGCGGCCACGCTGACTCAGGCGACCGACGGCCCGTCCAAGGCGACGCCCGGCGTCGAGAAGGTGCAGATCGTCAAGCCGACGTTCAACATCCAGGACTACCTGTTCGCCGGCACGATGCGCGCGGCCGAGGCGGCGGCGCAGGTGCTGGTCGTCGCGTTCATCACCTACTTCCTGCTCGCCGCGGGCGACACGTTCCGGCGCAAGCTGGCGCGCATCGCCGGGCCCAACTTCGGCAAGCGCAAGATCACGGTGCAGGCGCTCGACGAGATCACCGAGCAGATCCAGCGCTACCTGCTCGTGCAGCTGCTCACGAGCGTCGCGGTGGGCGCGGCCACGGCACTCGCGTTCTGGGCGCTGGGCTTCAACAACGCCGCGGTGTGGGGCGTGCTGGCCGGCGTGATGAACCTGATCCCGTACGTCGGTACGGCGCTGATCAGCGGCGCCTCGGCGGTCGTCGCGCTGCTGCAGTTCGGCACGCTGCACATGGCGGTGGCGGTGGGATCGGTCTCCATCGTGCTGCACGTGATCTCCGGCTACATCATCACGCCGTGGCTCACGAGCCGCACCAGCCGGCTCAACGCCGTCGTCGTCTTCATCGGCGTGCTGGCCTGGGGCTGGCTGTGGGGCGTGTGGGGCCTGCTGCTGGGCACGCCGATCCTGATGGCGCTCAAGGCGATCTGCGACCGCGTCGACGACCTGAAGGCCATCGGCGAGCTGCTGGGCGGCAGCGACAAGCCGGGCGAGAGCGGCAGCGGCACCATTGTCTCTTCCTGAAAGATCCATGACCGATCCGAAGACCAAGTCGATCCGCCCCGCGGATCGCGCGGCGCTGCTCGAGGCGAGCCGCAACCTGAAGATGGCGCGCTCGGCGCATGCTTACGTGCGCGGCAACACGCGCCAGTTCTACGAATGGCTGCAGGCGCAGGCGCCCGAGTCGCTGCCCGCGGGACCGGCGATCTGGATCTGCGGCGACTGCCACCTGGGCAACCTGGGGCCGATCGCCAACATGCATGGCGGCGTCGAGATCCAGATCCGCGACCTCGACCAGACCGTCATCGGCAACCCGGTGCACGACCTGATCCGGCTCGGGTTGTCGCTGGCGATGGCGGCGCGCGGCTCCGACCTGCCCGGCGTCACCACCGCCGTCATGCTGGAGCAGCTGATGGACGGCTACTGCGCCGGGCTGTCGGGCGAGGAGGGCGCGCCCGACGCGCCGCTGCCGGCCCCGGTGCACCTGGTGATGAAGGACGCGCTGCGCCGTTCCTGGAAGCACCTGGCGCGCGACCGCTTCGACGCCGTCGTGCCGACCGTGCCCATCGGCAAGCGCTTCTGGAAGCTGGCGCCTGACGAGAAGGACGCGATCGCGCGGCTGTTCGAGAAGAAGTCGGTGTCGCGCCTGGCCACGCTGATCGGTTCGCGCGACGACGACGCGCCGGTGTCGGTGCTCGATGCCGCGTACTGGATGAAGGGCTGCAGCTCGCTGGGCCTGCTGCGCTACGCCGTGGTGCTGGGCGTGGGCGCGCCCGACGGCGGCGACCCGCAGTACTGCCTGGTCGACATCAAGGAGGCCGTCCCGGCCGCGGCGCCCGCCTATGCGAAGGCGCGCATGCCCGAGGACCATGCGATGCGCGTCGTCGAGGGCGCGCGCCACCTGTCGCCGCACCTGGGCGACCGCATGCTGGCGTCCGACCTGCTCGGCAAGCCCGTGTTCCTGCGCGAGCTGCTGCCGCAGGACCTGAAGCTGGAGATCGAGCAGCTGACGCGCGCCGAGGCGACCGAGGTCGCGGCCTTCCTCGGCGGCGTGGTCGGCAAGGCGCACGCGCGCCAGATGGATGCCGTCACCGCGCGCGCCTGGGGCGCGGAGCTGCGCAAGGGCCGCTCGAAGACGCTGGACGCGCCGGGCTGGCTGTGGAACAGCATCGTCGACCTCGTCGCAAGCCACGAGTCAGGCTATCTTCACCATTGCCGACGGTACGCGCTGCGCGAAGCGGCTTAAAGTCCGGGCATGGCTGCCCACGACCACGACGCGCACGACCATGACCATGACCATGACCACGGGCATGGCCATGGCCACGCGCACGCGGGTCATGATCACGACCACGACCACGACCACGACCACGACCACGACCACGGCCACGGCCACGGGCACGGGCACGGGCACGGGCACGGGCACCACGGCCGCGACCATGGCCATCACGGCCACTCGCACGCGCCCAAGGACTTCGGCGCCGCCTTCGCCATCGGCGTCGTGCTGAACTCGGGCTTCGTCGTCGCCGAGGTCGTCTACGGGCTGCGCATCGACTCGCTGGCGCTGCTGGCCGACGCCGGCCACAACCTGAGCGACGTGCTGGGCCTGCTGCTGGCATGGCTGGCCAGCGTGCTGGTCAAGCGGGCGTCGAGCTCGCGCTTCACGTACGGGCTGCGCGGCACGTCCATCCTCGCGGCGCTGGCCAACGCCACGCTGCTGACGCTGGTGACGGGCGGAATCGCCTGGGAGGCCGTGCTTCGGCTGGCGCATCCGGCGGCCACCGAGGGCGGCGTCGTGATGGCGGTGGCGGCGGTCGGCATCGTCGTCAACCTGGCGACCGCTTTCCTGTTCATGTCCGGCCGCAAGGGCGACCTCAACGTTCGCGCCGCGTTCGTCCACATGGCCGGCGACGCCGCGATCGCCGCCGGCGTCGTGGCGGCGGGCTTCGCGATGCAGCGCACCGGCTGGCTGTGGCTGGATCCGGTCGTGAGCCTGGCGATCGCGCTGATCGTGCTGGCGGCCACCTGGGGGCTGCTGAAGGATTCGCTGGCGCTGTCGCTGCAAGGCGTGCCGCGCGAGGTGGACGCGCAGGCCGTCGGGCGCTGGCTGTCGGCGCTGCCCGGCGTGTCCGAGGTGCACGACCTGCACATCTGGGCGATGAGCACCACCGAGAACGCGCTCACGGCGCACCTGGTCTATCCGGCCGGGTTTCCCGGCGACGGCTGCCTGCGCGGCATCTGCGACGAGCTGCGCGCGCGCCATGCGATCGGCCACGTGACGATCCAGGTCGAGACGGGACAGCCCGGCGGCGGTTGCCCCGGCGATCCTGCGCAGGACGACGTGGCCGCGTCCGGCCTCGAGTTCAAGCCGCCTTGTGGGTCTCCGCTGGAGCCGGCCGCAGCGCCGCGATCGCATCCAGCACACCCTTGACCTTGAACGGCCGCAGGATCAGGCGGCGCACATCGAGGTGCTTCAGGCGCAACGCCAGCGACGTGTCGCAGGCGGCGGCGGTCACCGCGATCGGGATGCCGGCCGCGCACTTGGTGTCGCCGTTGCGCACGCGGCGCATCAGGTCCAGCGCGGCCGATTCCTCGTCCAGCGACAGGAACAGCGCGTCGAACGGCTGGAACGACACCAGCGACTCGGCCTGCTCGATCGTGGTGATCTCGCGCGGATTGGCCAGCCGCATGTCGCGCGCGACCGCGGCGACGGTGCGGCGCAGCAGGAACTGCGGCTCGACCAGCAGCAGCTCGATCGGCGGCGCCGCGGGCGCATGCACCGCCGGCGCGTGGGCCGGCAGCGGTTGCGGAGCGTGGATCACGGCCATCAGCGGGACGCCTCTTGCGAGACGAGCTCGCTCACCACCAGCTCGCGCAGCGAGCCGAGGATGGCCCGGTCCATCGCGTCGAGCGTGCGCGGCCGGCGGTCGATCATGCACAGCGTGCCGACGATCTCGCCGCCGGGCAGCTGCAGCGGAGCGCCGGCATAGAAGCGGATGTTCGGCTCGCCGACGACCAGCGGGTTGTCGTGGAAGCGCTCGTCGGCCAGCGCGTCCTCGACGATCAGCAGTTGCGGCTGCAGGATCGCGTGGCCGCAGAACGAGTTCTCGCGGTCGGTCTCGCAGGCGTCGAGGCCGACGCGCGCCTTGAACCACTGGCGCTTCTCGTCGACCAGGCTCACCAGCACGATGGGCATCTCGAACTCGTCGGCGGCGAAGCGCACGACGCGGTCGAAGCGCTCCTCGGGCGGCGTGTCGAGGATCAGCATCTCGCGCAGCGCCTGCAGGCGCCGCCGGTCGTCGTCGGGAATGGGAGCGGGGATCATCTTGCGCGCGATGGCCCGGGGGCGGGCCTTGCAGCGTCTTCGGACGCTTGCGCCGCCATCTTGAGCCGGCCGCGGCCGGCGCGCGTGAACGATGACGCGCTTTCCAGGATTTCCTGCAGGGGGCGACCGCTCATTGCTGTTGCGGCGGCGGCCCGTCGCGCCCGTTCTCGCGCTTGGGCCGCGGCACCGCGACGACGTCTCCCATCTGCGTGCACACGCCGGTGATGGTGCCGCCCTCGCGATCGACGAAGCTGGCGGTCGTGCCGACGGCCTTGCCGTTGCAGGCGGCAATCGCCTCCGGCGGCGGCCCGCGATGGTGCTTGCCGGCGTGGTCGGGCGGCGGGTTGGCGCCGGAATCGGATTGCGCCAGCGCGGCCAGCGGCAGCGCGAGGAGCAGGGCGGTGGCGGACAGGGTTCGACGAGCGGCGTTCATGGGAGCCTCGTTGTTGGGACACGCCGCGGATGATTGCCTCGCCGTGTTGCGCGCGTACGCGGCGCTTTCTGTCCACGCCGACAAAGTCAGGCGAACGTGCCGCGGCCCAGCGCCTTGGCCTTGTACAGCATGCCGTCCGCATGCGACAGCAACCCCTGGGCGCCGCCGTCGTGCGCCACGCGCCACGCCAGTCCCACGCTCGCGCCGATGTGGATCGTCAGCGCGTCGAACTCGATCGGCCGCGCCGCGGCGGCGATCACCTTCTCGGCGACGGCCTCGGCATGCGCGCGCTCGCGCACGCCCGACAGCGCGAGTGCGAACTCGTCGCCGCCGATGCGCGCGACCGCGTCGCCGGGCCGAACGACCGCCTGCAAGCGCTGCGCGAACTCGCTCAGCACGCGGTCGCCGGCGAGATGGCCGAACGTGTCGTTGACCGGCTTGAAGCGATCGAGATCGACGTACAGCAGCGCCAGCGTGCCTGCGCGCACCTCGGCGTCGCGCTCGTCCAGCCAGTGCTCGAGGCCGGGCCGGTTCAGCAGGCCGGTGAGGGCGTCGCGCTGCGCCAGCTGGAGCAGGCGGCCGGTCTCGTCGCGGTGCTGCGTGATGTCCTGCGCGACGCCCACGTAGCCGTCGATCTTGCCTTCGTTGCGCAGCGGGATGTAGGTCATGGCGAGGTCGCGCATGCGCCGGCCGGGATCGCTGGTCTCGAAGCTGACGTTCTCGCCGGCCAGCGCGCGCGCGATCCACGGCGCGCGCATCGCGTATTCGGCGGGCTCGATGACGTCGGATACCAGGCGGCCCAGCAGCTGCGAGCGCTCCAGCCCGGCCGAGCGCGCGAAGGCCGAGTTGACGAAGCGGTAGCGGCCGTCGGCGCCGACGACGGCCACCATCGCGGGCAGCGCCTCGGTGACCGACTGCAGCGTCGCGGTCTGCACCTGCAGCGCGTTGCGCGCCGCCACGTCGCTGGAGATGTCGCGCATCACGGCCGACAGCCGCTGCACCCGGCCTTCGGCGTCGCGGTGCGCGATCATCAGGTGGCTCACCGGCATCACGCGGCCGCCGGCCAGCATCAGCATCGTCTCGCCGCGCCACGAGCCGTGCGCGCGCAGCGCCGGCTGCACCTCGGCGACGTAGCGGTCGTTGGTCTCGGGCGTGCCGAGGTCGGCCAGGCGGCGTCCGGCCAGCGGCGCGTCGGCGGCCAGGCCGACCGCGCGCCGCAGCGCGGGATTCATGTACTCGATGACGCCGTGGCGCGCGGCCTGCAGGATGAAGTCGGGGCTCAGCTCGGCGATCTGCGTCAGGTCGCGCAGCTGGCGTTCGTTGGCCACGCGTTCGGTGACGTCGATGCCGGTGGCGTAGAAGCCGTGCACGCGGCCGTCCTCGCCGACGTCGGGGATCAGCTGCGACTCGATGCGCCGCGTCACGCCGCGCAGCGTCTCCTCGTATTCGAAGTTCTGCGGCTTGCCGCGCAGCACCTCGCGCACGCGCGGCTCGATCGCGTCGTCGCCGCTGCCGCCCGACAGCTCCCCCCGCGTGCGGCCGATGATCTCCTCGCGCTTGCGGCCGTAGCGCTCGCAGTGCGCGCGGTTGACGAAGCGGTAGCGCGCCCGGGCGTCGAAGTAGGCGATGTGCACGGCCAGGTGGTCGGTGATCTGGCGCAGGAAACGTTCGCCGTCGGCCAGGCGTTGCTCGAGCAGCTTGCGCTCGGTGATGTCCTGCAGCGCGCCGACGATGCGCCGCGGCTGGCCCAGCTCGAGCTCCAGGCTGCCGACGGTGCGCACCCAGATGCGGCGGTTGGTGGCCGTCATGCGCGGCAGCTCGAGGTCCCAGGACACGCCCCGCTCGACGCAGTCCGCAATCGCCTTCTGCAGGATCGCGCGGCCTTCCGGCGCGTAGCTCGCGATGGCGTCGTCGCGCCGCGGCACGTGATCTTCGTCGACCTCGAGGATGCGGCGCACCTGCTCCGACCAGGTCGTCTCGTTGGTGCGCAGGTCGAACTCCCAGCCGCCGATGCCGGCCACCTCGCTGGTGCGGTGCAGGAAGGCCTGGTGCGCGCGCAACGCGCGATCGGCGCGCTTGCGGTCCGTGATGTCGCGGCCCACCGAATGCAGCAGCGTGCCTTCGGGCTCCTGGCGGCGCTTGTTGGTCCACGCGACCCAGCGCTCGCTGCCGTCCGCGCCGACGTTGCGGTACTCGCCGCTGCGCTCGCGCCCCGAGCGCATCACGCCGGCGACCTGCAGCCGCACGGCATCGCGTTCCGACTCCTCGATGAAGTCGTAGAGGTTGCGGCCGATCATCTCCGCCACCGTCCGCCCGAAGTGGCGCGCGTAGGCCGGGTTCACGTAGACCAGCGTGCCGTCCTCGCGCGCGAGCGACACCAGCTCGCTCTGGTCCTCGACCAGCGCGCGATGGCGCTGCTCGCTCGCGGCCAGCGCGGCCTCGAAGCGCGAGCGCGCGTCCAGCGTCTGGATCGTCTGGCCCAGCGCGAGCAGGATGAAGACGATCAGCGACGACACCGCCAGCAGCAGCAGGCGCTGGATGCTGGAGACGCCCGCGGCGATCTGCGCGCCGATGGCATCGCGCGCGCCGCGCACCGTGTCCAGCACGGCGTTGACCGCGTGCCGCGCGCGCTCAGCGTCGTCGCGGCTCTTGTCGCTCATCGACAGCGCCAGCGCGGCGTCATGCTTGCCCGCGGCCTGCAACTGGATGCTTTGCGCGAGCTGCGCCAGCTTGTCCGACACCACCAGGCGCGCCTCGCTGGCGGCATGGTCGGCGTCGACGGTGTCGGCGCCGCTCGCGTCCAGGCCGCGCATCAGCAGCGGCAGGCGGCCGACGGCCGCGTGGTACTGCGACAGCAGCGCGGCGTCGCCGGTGAGCAGGTAGCTGCGCTCGGAGGCCTCCGCATCGACCAGCGCAACCAGCACGCCCTGCAGGTCGCGCAGCCGCACGGACAGCACGGCCTGCTCGTCGATGTGCTGCAGCGTGGCCTGCGCCGCCCGGACGAACTGCAGCGTCACCACGATCAGCCCGGCCAGCGAGACCAGCAGCGCGGCGAGCGTGATCCTCAACCAGACGCGCCGCCTGCCGCGCCCCGCGTCCTGTACCTCAGCGCCTGGCACGTCGTGGCCTCCATCGTGGGCGTCGGCTCCCTGCCTGGCGCCCAGTGTAGGGGAAGCCGGCGCGGGGTCGCCGCACCGGCCGGAGGCGTCGTCGTCAGTTGGTCACGGCCTTGATGTAGATCGACACGCCGCTCTTGCACAGCTCGCTCGACGACGCTGGCTCGACCGGCTTGGCCATGTACGAGGACAGCACGCTCGTCGGCAGCGGGTTCGTGGTGGGCAGGTGCATGTGCAGGCGCACTTCCTCGAGGTAGGACTTTCCGCTCGAGCTGACGCACAGGTACTCGATGTCGGTCTTCGCGTAGGTGCCGTAGTCGAGCGCGGCGGCGGCCTGCAGTTGCGCCAGCGTGAGTTGGCCGCCGACGTTGGCGCTGACGGTCGAGCCGAGGTTGCTGGCGTTGACGCTGTTGAGCATCGCCAGCATCGGGGTGTAGTAGTTCTGCTGCGACAGGCCCGAGCAGGTGCCGTGCTCGATCCACTCGTGGCGGTCGAGGTAGGACTGGGTGCCGGGCTGGGCGATCTGGAGGGCGGCCTCGGTCGACGCGTTCAGCACCACGGGCGGCAGTTGCGACCAGTCGCCGTCCTCGTCGAGCTTCTTGTCGGCGGCCGACACGCCGCAATACGACTCGTTCTGCGGCCACAGGCCGTGCAGCGAGAACGTCTTGTTGTCCTGGCGCGTGGGTGTCTCGCTCTGGCATTCGGGATAGCTGCCATGGCTGATGCAGTAGGCCGGCTCCCAGCTGATGGCCAGGGCGTAGTTCTCGGTGGCCGAGGCGGCCTGCGTGGCCGGGGCCGACGCGAGGGCGATGGCTGCGAACGCGCCGCAGGCGAGGGAACGGATGAACGTGGACGAATGCATGCTCGATATCTCCAGGGGTTTATGTGCGGTTCGCGCGCTCGTGGCGCCCGACCGGCCCGGATTGCAGCATGAGGATCGTGACGAATCACATGGGGAAAGGCCGTCCCCAACATCGCATCCGTCGCGGACGTTGCACCGATTCCACCTATGAAGAAGGCGCGTCCGGAGCGCTTCTGCGGGCGTTCCGGTTACATACCCCATACCGTGTTTTGGGTATGGCCGCGCAACGCCGCGCCCCGGCTTCAGGACGGTTCCGGCATCGCCATCAGCTGCTTCCTGCGCGCGGCGAGCTGGTCGCCCATCGCGTCGAGATCCAGCGCGGTCCTGCGCAGCTTCGGGAAGAACTCGGTCTCTTCTTCCTTGACGTGATGGTCGATGTACTCGCCCAGCACCTTCACCTTCGCGTCGAACAGCGGCTGGTCGCTGGTCATCGTCTTGATCTGCGCGATCAGGCTCTTGGCGCCGGCGTGCTCGACATAGGCCTCGTCGACGATGTCCTCGTCCTTCGTCAGCACCGTGCGTGCCGCCGGGTAGAGGATCTCTTCCTCCATCTGCGTGTGCACGCTCAGCGCGACGCAGATCTGGCTCGCGAGCAGCATGCGCTCGTCGCCCTTGCCGCCGGCATCGGCGAGCTCCTGGTAGCGCTGGAACATCGCCTTGACCTCGCGATGCTCGGCCATCAGCAACTGCAGGGCGTCCTGGTGCGGTGGCTGCGCCGCGGACTTGGCGTGCGTGGCGGGCTGAGTGGCGGACATGGCGCTCTCCTGGCTGGAAGGTTGGGGTAGGCAGGTTTCAGCAACCCGCATACCCAAGCCAGGGAGCGCTCGTTCAGGCCGCCTTCGCGGGCGCCGGCCGCTTGATCAGGAAGATCGCCACGGCCGCGGCGATGCAGGTGACCCCCGCGGCGTACAGCGCCGGGCTGTACGACTGCATCACCGTGCGCGTGAGCCCCGCGCCGTACGCCGCCACCGCGCCGCCCAACTGGTGGCCCGCGAAGATCCAGCCGAAGATCATGGGCGCGCGCTGCTTGTCGAACGCGGCGCTGGTCAGGCGCACGGTCGGCGGCACGGTGGCCACCCAGTCGAGCCCGTAGAACACGGCGAACAGCGACAGGCCGACGACGGTGAACGTGGAGTGCGGCAGCCACATCAGCGACAGCCCGCGCAGCCCGTAGTACCAGAACAGCAGCTTGCGCACGTCGTAGCGGTCGGACAGCCAGCCCGACGCGATCGTGCCGATGAAGTCGCACGCGCCGATCGTGGCGAGCACGGACGCGGCCGGCACCGGGCCCAGGCCGTAGTCGCCGCACAGCGTGATGAAGTGCGTCTGGATCAGGCCGCTGGTGCTCAGGCCGCAGACGAAGAACGTGCCGAACAGCACCCAGAACGCGCCGCTGCGCGAGGCCATGAACAGCGTGCGGATCGGCTCGACGAAGCCCGGCCGCCACGCGACGGGCGCCGGCTCGACGTGGGCCGGATCGGCGCCGAACGGCAGCAGCCCGAGTTCCTTCGGCCGGTCGCGCAGCAGGCAGAACGCCAGGCCGGCGACGACGAGGCAGCTCGTGAAGACCGGGATGACGGCCAGCCGCCAGCCGTGGTTCTGGATCAGCGACGCCGCGATCGGCAGGAAGATCAGCTGCCCCGTGGCCGAGCTGGCCGTGAGCATGCCCATCACGAGCCCGCGCCGCTGCTCGAACCAGCGATTGGCGACGGTCGCTCCCAGCACCAGCGCGGTCAGTCCCGAGCCGACCCCCAGCACCACGCCCCACAGCAGGACCAGTTGCCACAGCGCGGTCATGTGGGTCGCGAGCACCATGCCGGTGGCGATGAGCAGCAGCGCGCTGCAGATGATGCGGCGCAGGCCGTAGCGCTCCATCAGCACGGCCGCGAACGGGCCGATCAATCCGTACAGCGCGAAGCGCAGCGCGATCGCGCCGGAGATCTCGTCGGTGCTCCAGCCGAACTCCTTGCTGAGCGGCAGCAGGAACGCGCCGGGCAGGCCGAGCGCTGCCGAGGACGTGAGCATCGTGAGGAAGGCGATGCCCATCACGATCCACGAGAAGTGGATGCCGCGACGGCCGAACCAGTGGGCGACGGGGGTGGCGAACATGCTCAGGCCTCCTTGGTCTTGCGGCGTGCGCGGGCGGGCGCGGGCGTCAGGCGCGCGCGCGCAGCGTCGAGGATCTCGGCCGACAGGGGCGCGCCCTCGGTGGCGCGCGCCAGCATCAGGGCGCCGGCCAGCGTGGCGAAGTCGGCCAGCGCGGCGCGGCGCCTCGCGGCGGCGTCGGGGCCGTCTTCGACGCTGGCCAGGATCTGCAACAGCGACTCCAGGCCGTCCAGATAGGCGGTGCGGATCGGCGCCGCCGCCGGCTCGCGCGCGACGTCGCCGGCCATCGACACCGACGGGCAACCCATGCCGACGTCCTTCACGCTCCTGGGCGCCAGGAACTTGTCGACCAGCACCGCGCGCCGCGCCGGGTCGTCGGACTCGGCGGCGATGCGCTTGTTCCAGCGCTCGACCGACTGCTCGAACGCATGCGCCACCGCGACGCCGGCCAGCGCGTCCTTGGATTCGAAGTGGCCGTAGAAGCCGCCGTGCGTGAGGCCCGCGGCGCCCATCAGGTCGGCGACGCTGACGCCCTTGATGCCGCGCTCGCGGAACAGGCGCGCGGACGCCTCGGTGATCTGTTCGCGGTGGCTTTCGGCCTCGGCCCGGGAGACGCGTGGCATGGCGGTTTCATCGTGAGATTCGATTTTTAAAGTTTACCCATCATGATTAATGGATGTCAATCATCATCAATAAAGCCTGCGCGAAGGACGGCCATTTCCCCGCTGCCCGCGGTCGGGCAGGATGGTTGCCCGGAAGGTGCATCATCCCGACAGCACCGTTTTCGACAGGAGGCCGCGATGCTCGCCACGACCCGAATCCTCGCCCTGTGCGGCGCCGCCATCGCCATCGGCGGCTGCGCCGCGCCGGCGGCCAACCACGACGCCTACGAACAGGCGCTGGCCCAATGGCAGGGCCAGCCCGAAGACATGCTGCGCGCACGCTGGGGCGCGCCCGTCGCCGAGGAACAGGCCGGCCACGGAAAGTGGCTGACCTACGTCGTCAACAGCGGCGTGGTGCCGCCGCCGACGGTCGGCTTCAGCATCGGCGGCTTCGGCTTCGGCGGCGGGCGCACGTCCGTGGGCGGCGCGCTCGGCGTGGCCGCGCCGGTCGGCCAGGCTGCACCCGTGACGTGCACGACGCGCTTCCTGGTCGAGGACGGCAAGGTCAGCACCTGGACATTCGACGGCCCGGGCTGCGGCAACATGAATTGAATGGCGGCGGCGCCCCAGGCGACGTGCGCTTCCTCGACGAGCTGGCGGATGATCGCGACGGGGCCGACCTCGCGCCCCTGCACCGTCAGGTGAAAGCCATGGTGCAGCCGTGAGAACCTGTGAACGAACCCGCCACGCCCGCTCGTCCCGTCAAAACACGCCCGCTCTGCGTTGCAAATGCTCGCCGT
>Ga0302314_10003616_pt1 | contig 28464 bp, 18 predicted proteins | sample III_Palsa_N2_3_FD_200533 | JGI IMG/M metagenome (GOLD analysis project Ga0302314, IMG submission 200533) | Peat permafrost microbial communities from Stordalen Mire near Abisko, Sweden - III_Palsa_N2_3 | ecosystem: Environmental > Terrestrial > Soil > Palsa > Peat permafrost | place: Sweden...
CCCTCGAGGAAAAAGGGTCAGGAAAAGGGGTCAGAGTGAATTTCCCGCCCGTCCTGTCCGGCAGGGGGCTCAGCCGTCGAGGAAATTCACTCTGACCCCTTTTCCTCGCGCTCCAGGGGAGGAGGAGGGTAGTCGCCAGGGCGATTGTAGCCTTGGCCTGAACACCGCCCCGTCACACCCCATACGGCACCCAGACATTCTTGACCTGGCTGGCCTGACGCAGGAATTCCGGCCCCTCGCCCTTCAGCGGGTCGAGCCAGTCGCGGGCGGCGCCATTGCCGGTCCAGCTGCGCTTCAAATTGCCGGCCGACAGACGCTCGACTTCGGCGCAGCCGCCGGCCTCGGTATCATGACGCCAGATCGCGTCGATCTCGGCATGGCCGGCCAGTGTCCGGGCCAGTTCCGAAGCACTGCCGGTCACGATGTTGAGGGCACCGCCCGGCAGGTCCGAGGTATCGAAGACCTGGTAGAGATCGGTGACGATCAGCGGGTGGCGCTCCGACGGCACGGCGACCACGCGATTGCCCAGCGCCAGCGCCGGGGCGGCCAGCGACAGGAAAGAGAGCAGCGGTGCCTCATCCGGGCAGATCATGCCGATTACGCCCAGCGGCTCGTTCATGGCGATGACCACGCCGGGGATCGGCGGGCTGTGGACGCGGCCGTCGAATTTGTCGGCCCAGGCGGCATAGGTGAAGAGCCGCTCGATGCTGCGCTCGACTTCGAGCGCCGCCTCGGCACTGCCGGTCATCCGCGCCAGCCGCACGGCAAACTCTTCGGCACGCGCGCTCAAATTCTCGGCAATGTAATAGAGCACCTGGGCGCGATTATGGGCGGAGGCGGCGGTCCAGCCCTCCTGCTTCAGTGCCGCCTCGACGGCGTTGCGGATATCCTTGCGATTGCCCTCCGGCGCCTCGCCGAGCTGGGAGCCGTCGGCGGCGAGGATGCGCCGGCTATAGCCGCCATCGGGCCGCGCCTGCTTGCCGCCGATATAGAGCTTGGCGGTGCGGTCGATGGCGGGCACCGCGTTTCCCGTGGCGCCACCCACCTCACCCCGGCCCTCTCCGCCCTGAAGGGCGGAGAGGGAGCCTTTAAGTCCTTCTCCGCCCTTCAGGGGGGAGAAGGATTTAGGATGAGGTGGGTGGTCGCGACTGGGTAATGCCGGCCGGAGATATTCCTCCAATCCCTCGCGCCCGCCCTCGCGGCCGAAGCCGGATTCGCGGTAGCCGCCGAAGCCGCAGGAAGCGTCGAACTGGTTGGCGCTATTGACCCAGACCACCCCGGCCTTGAGCTTGGGGGCGACATCGAGGGCGAGGCTGATCGACTCGCTCCAGACGCAGGCGGCGAGGCCATAGACCGAATTGTTGGCGAGCTGCACCGCCTCGCCCGGGGTGCGGAAGCTCATCGCCACCAGCACCGGCCCGAAGATCTCGGTCTGAGCCACGATGGCGCTGGTGCCGGCCCCGGTGATCAGGGTCGGCGGATAGAAGCTGCCCTGCGCCGGCAGCGTGCAGGGCGGCACCCACACGGTGGCGCCCTCGCCCTCGGCGGTGGCGGCCAGATCGGCGATGCGCTGGCGCTGAATCGGATCGATGATGGCGCCGATATCGGTCGATTTGTCCATCGGGTCGCCCAGCCGCAGATTGGCCATGCGCGCCTTGACCTTGGCCAGGAAGCGCTCCTGCACGCGCTCCTGCACCAGCAGGCGCGAGCCGGCGCAGCAGACCTGGCCCTGGTTGAACCAGATGCTGTCGACCAGACCCTCGACCGCGGCGTCGAGATCGGCATCGGCGAAAACGATGAAGGGCGATTTGCCGCCCAGCTCGAGCGACAGCTTCTTGCCGGACCCCGCCGTGGCGATGCGGATCTGCCGGCCCACTTCGGTCGAGCCGGTAAAGGCGATCTTGTCGATATCGGGATGGGCCACGATCGCAGCACCGGTGGCACCGTCGCCGGTGACGATATTGACCACACCCGGCGGCAACCCGGCCTCCTGGCACAGCTCGGCAAACGCGAGGGCCGTCAGGCTGGTGAATTCGGCCGGCTTGAACACCAATGTATTGCCGCAAGCGAGCGCCGGCGCGATCTTCCAGGCCAGCATCAGCAGCGGGAAATTCCACGGCACGATCTGCCCGGCGACACCGACCGGCTCATGGGCCGGAAACTCGCGCTCGACCAGCTGGGCCCAGCCGGCATGATGGTAGAAATGCCGGATCACCAGTGGGATATCGATGTCGCGGCTCTCGCGGATCGGCTTGCCATTGTCGAGCGTCTCGAGCACGGCGAGCAGGCGCGCATGCTTCTGGATCAGCCGGGCCAGCGCATAAAGCAGCCGGGCGCGGCCATGCCCGCCGAGCTTGCGCCAGCCGGGCTGGGCCCGCCGGGCCGCCGCCACCGCGGCATCGATATCGGCGGGCGTCGCCTGGGTGATGCGCGCCAGCTCGGCGCCGGTCGCCGGATTGCTGGTGGCGAAATCGGCACCGGGTGCCGTCCAGGTGCCGTCGATGAACAAGCCGAACCGCCGGCCATGCGCCGCCAGCCAAGCCTGCGCCTCGGCCGGGCTTTCGGGCGAGGGGCCGTATTCGTGGCTGCTCATGATGGCGGTGATCTCTTGTGCGGTGGTCATGATGCTCTCGGCGTGAGGAAGCGGGGAGACGAAACTCCCCAATCGTCATGGCCGGGCTTGTCCCCATAGGCGCTAAGATAAGGCGGGAAAACAGCTTCCGGCGGCACGACCCACCTCACCCCGGCCCTCTCCCCCCTAAAGGGCGGAGAGGGAGAAAAAGGAAGCTCCCTCTCCGCCCCATTGGGGGGGAGAGGGTCGGGGTGAGGTGGGGAACGCTCATATGTCGCCATTATCTTAGCGCCCACAGGACAAGCCCGGAGATGGCGTGCAGAGGGGGGAGTGCATCGACACGCTAAGGCAACGCATGGCGGTGCGCGGCCGAGTAATGGCCGGTCAAATAATGCTCGATCTGCCGTTCGATATCGGTGAGCAGGCTGGAGGCACCCAGGCGGAACAGCTCGGGTGTCAGCCACGCCACGCCCAGCTCCTCGCGGATCAGCATGAGCATGGCGAGCGCTGTCTTGGTGGTCGAGATGCCGCCGGCCGGCTTGAATCCCACACGCCGCCCGGTCAGCTCGAAATACTCGCGGATGGCGCGGGTCATGACGAGCGAGACCGGCAAGGTGGCGTTGCTGCTTTCCTTGCCGGTCGAGGTCTTGATGAAATCGGCGCCGGCCATCATCGCGACCCAGCTCGCCTGGGCGACATTCTCCAGGGTGACCAGGTCGCCGGTCGCCAGGATCGCCTTCAGATGCGCCTCGCCGCAAGCGGCTCGATAGGCCCGGATCTCGTCATAAAGTGCGGCCCAATCCCCCGAGAACACATGGCGGCGGGTGATGACGATATCGATCTCGGCGGCCCCGGCGGCGACCGAGAGCTCGATTTCGCGTAGCTTGGTTTCGAGCGGGGCGAGGCCGGCGGGAAAGCCGGTCGAGACCGCGGCGACCGGAATGCCGCTCCCCGCCAAGGCCGCGACCGCGACCGCGACCATCTCATGATAGACGCAGACGGCGCCGACCTGTACCGGAGCGATGCCCAGACCCGCGACCAGATCGGCGCGCAGCGGCCGGCGCGCCTTGAGGCAGAGGCGCTGGACCCGGTCGGGGGTATCGTCGCCGGCGAGCGTGGTCAGATCCATCATCCGGATGGCGTTCAGCAGCCAGGCGACCTGGTACTGCTTCTTGACCGAGCGCCGCGCGGCCAGGCTGGCGGCACGGCGATCGGCGGCGGCGCGGTTGATCCGGAGCCCGCTCACCAGATTGAGGTCGAGGGGCATGCCGTCATTGCGCATCGGCTGGTTCCGCAAACAATTCTCCCTCGCCCCGCTTGCGGGGAGAGGGCCGGGGTGAGGGGTGCCGGCGGCCGTGATCGGTGCCGGCGCGGAAGCGTTTCCTTGCATCACGCCCCCTGCGGCGCAAACAGCGGGATGCCGGCGGCGAGCGCCGGCAATCCCAGATGCCGGGCCAATGTCTGGCCGATATCGGCGAAGCTGTCGCGGATCCCGCCCGAGCCCGCGGGTGCTGCCGGGCCGAAGCACAGCACCGGGACATGTTCGCGGGTATGCTCGGTGCCGCGGAAGCTCGGATCGCAGCCATGGTCGGCGGTGATCACGGCGAGATCGCCGGGCTGCAGGGCGGCCAGGAATTCCGGCAACCTGAGGTCGAATTCTTCGAGGGCGGTGGCGTAGCCGGCGATGTCGCGGCGATGGCCGTAGGACTGGTCGAAATCGACGAAATTGGCAAAGACCAGGCTGGCCTCCGGGGCCGTGGCGGTGCAGGTCATCAGCGTATCGAAGAGGGCCATATTGCCATTGGCCTTCAGCAGCTTAGAGACACCCTGATGCGCGAAGATGTCGCCGATCTTGCCGATCGCAATGGTCTCGGAGCCGGATTGCTGGGCGATGTCGAGCAGGGTCGGCGCCGGCGGGCGCACGGCCAGATCGCGCCGATTATAGGTCCGCGCATAGGTGCCGTTGGCCCCGCTGAAGGGCCGCGCAATGACCCGGCCGATCGCGTAACGCGCGACCAGCGCGAAGGCGATCTCGCAGACCTCATAGAGGCGATCGAGCCCGAAGCTCTCCTCATGGGCGGCGATCTGGAACACCGAATCGGCCGAGGTATAGACGATCGGCTGGCCGGTCGCGACATGCTCGTCGCCGAGCCGCGTGATGATCTCGGTGCCCGACGCATGGCAATTGCCGAGCAGCCCCGGCAGCCCGGCCCTTGTGATCAGCGCGTCGGTGAGATCCGCCGGGAAGCTCGGCACAGTATCGGGGAAATAGCCCCAGTCGGTCAGCACCGGCACGCCGGCCATTTCCCAATGGCCGCTTGGCGTATCCTTGCCGCGCGACAGCTCGCGGGCGGCAGCGTGATAGCAGGCAAAGCCGTCGCGCCTTGTGAAGCCGGCCGGCCAGCGCCCGGTCGCATCATGGGCGGCGGCGCCCAGGCCGAGCCGCTCCAGCACCGGCACGGCGAGCGGCCGGCCCTGGGCGGCCAGCACATGCTCGGCAATATGGCCCAGCGTATCGGCGCCCTGATCACCGAAGCGCTCGGCATCGGGCGTGGCGCCGATGCCGAAGGAATCCATGACCAGGATGAAGGCGCGTGCCATGCGGGTCTCCTCGGTTCAGGCGGTTGCGGGCAGGCGTGCGAGGAAGCCCAGGATCAGCCTCTGCAGATCGACAGCACCCTCGGCGGCGTATTTCATCGTGTGCTCATGCGACAGCAGGGCGTCCGACATGCCCTCGGCGAAGTTGGTGACGACCGAGACGGCGAGCACGGTCAAGCCGCAATGCCGGGCGGTGATGACCTCGGGCACGGTCGACATGCCGACAGTATCGGCACCCATGATCCGCATCATGCGGATCTCGGCCGGGGTCTCGAAACACGGGCCGCTGCAGGCGAGGTAGACGCCTTCGGACAATGCTATGCCGAGCTCGGTCGCTACCGCGTTCAATCGTTCGCGCTCGCCGGCATCATAGGCATTGGCCAGGCTGAAGAAGCGCGGGCCGAAACGCTCGTCATTGGCGCCGACCATCGGCGTGCCGGGCAGCAGATTGATATGGTCGGTGATCGCCACCAGCCGGCCCGGCCCGACTTCCGGCCGCAGCGAGCCCGCGGCGTTGGTCAGGAACAGCAGCTCGATTCCGGCCAGCTTGAGGGCGCGCACGGCGGCGACCATGGTGCCGAGGCCCTTGCCCTCATAGAAATGCGAGCGCCCGCGCAGGCAGGCGACCGACACGCCGCCAAGCTGGCCCAGCACCAGCTCGCCGGCATGGCCCTGGACCGTGCTGATCGGAAAGCCGGGCAGCTCGGCATAGGGGATGGTGACGGCATCCTCGACCAGGGCGGCCAGCCCGCCCAGGCCGGAGCCCAGGATGATGGCGACGCGCGGTGGCCGGCCGGGTGCGCGCTGGCGGATGATCTCGGCGGCCGCGAAGGGCGCGTTGGGGTCGGTCACTTTTGCTCTCGCTCTCTTTATCGCGATTTCACGTAAGGCTCGCCGATCGCCTTGGGCGCCACTGCCTTGCCGACGAAGCCCGCCAGCACGAAGACGGTGAAGATATAGGGCAGCGCCTGGATCATTTGCACCGGCACCTCGCCGATGCCGGGCAGGCTGACGCCTTGCAGCCGGGCCTGGAGCGCGTCGGTGGCGCCGAACAGCAGGCAGGCGAAACAGGCCGGCCAGACCCGCCAGCGCCCGAAGATCACCGCGGCCAGCGCCAGGAACCCCTTGCCCGCGGTCATGTCGGGCAGGAAGGCGCTGCCTTGCGCGGTCGAGAGATAGGCGCCGGCAATGCCGCACAGCGCGCCGTTGCACAGAGCCGCGAGATAGCGCACCCGGGCGACACCGATGCCGGCAGTGTCGACCGCATGCGGGTTCTCGCCGACTGCGCGCAGGCGCAGCCCGAAGCGCGTCCGCGCCAGCACCCAGGCCAGCAGGGGCAGCAGCAATAGGGTCAGATAGACCAGCGCCACCTGGCCGCTCACCACCCGGGCATAAAGCGGACCCAGCACCGGAATCTGGCCGAGAGCCTCGGTCAGCGGCAAACTCACCGGGGTGAAGCGCGCCGCGGCGGCCAGCGACGGCGTCTGGCCGCCCTGGTCGAACCAGGCTGTGCCCAGCACCGGCGTCAGCCCGGCCGCCAGGATATTGATGCCCATGCCCGAGATCATCTGGTTGCCGCCGCAGGTGATGGCGGCGAAGCCATGGATGAGGGCGAGACCGATCGAGACGCCGATGCCGGCCGCGAGCCCGGCCCAGGCCGAGCCGGTGATGCTGGCAACCGCCGCCGCAGCAAAGGCGGCGGCCAGCATCTTGCCCTCGAGCCCGATATCGACGATGCCCGAGCGCTCCGACAGCAGCCCGGCCAGCGCGGCCAGGATCAGCGGTGCGCCCAGCCGCAGCGTCGAATCGGTCAGGCTGATGATCAGATCCATCCGAGCGCCTCGCAGGCCCGGGTCAGCGGCCGCCGGAACACATCCTGCAGCGCGCCGCAGAACAGGATGATCAGGCCTTCGATCACCAGCCCCATGTCGCGGTCGATCTTGGGGATCTCCAGCGACAGCTCGGTGCCGCCCTGGGTCAAGGCCCCGAACAGCAACGCGGACAGGCAGATGCCGAGCGGCTTGTTGCGTCCCATCAGCGCCACCGCCAGCCCGATGAAACCGGCACCACCGGTAAAGCCGGTGGCGAGATGGTGGTTGGCGCCCTCGACCTCGTTGATCGCGACCAGCCCGGCCAGCGCTCCGGACAGGCACATGGCGAAGATGGTCTTGCGCCCGACCCGGATGCCGGCATAGCGCGCCGCGCCCGGATTGGTTCCCATGACGCGCAGCGCATAGCCGTCGCGGCTGCGCCAGACATAGAGCTGAAACAGCACGCAAGCGCCAAGCGCCAGCAGCAGCGACAGGTTCGCCGGCGACGGTGCCATGGTGATGCCGAGCCCGGCCGCCATCTCATGCAGCATCGGCAGCGCCGCTCCGGCCGCGAACTCCCGGGTCTGCGGCGATTCCTGGCCGGGCGCGATCAGCACGTCGACCAGCAAATAGTTCATCAGCGCATTGGCGATGAAGTTGAACATGATCGTGGTGACCACGACATGGCTGCCGGTCCGGGCCTGCAGATAGCCCGGCAGCCAGGCCCAGGCGGCACCGAAACCCATCGCCGCCGCAATCGCCACCGGCAGCAGCAGCGGCCAGGGCAGCCGGTCGCCGAGCAGCAGGCAGGCAAGCGCCACACCGAGCCCGCCCAGATAGGCCTGGCCGTCGGCGCCGATATTGAACAGCCCGCCATGAAAGGCCAGCGCCACCGCCAGCCCGGCGAAGATATAGTCGGTGGCGTAATAGAGCGTATAGCCGATGACATCGCTGCCGCCGAAGGCACCGTCGATCAGCACGCCGAGCGCATTGAACGGATTCTCCCCGATCGCCAGCACGACCAGCCCGGCACACAGGAAGGCGGCGCCGATGTTCAGGATCGGCAGCAGGATCGCCAGCGCGTGGCGGGTGAGGGTTGGCCTCATGCCACGATTTCCGAAGGCGTGCCGACAAACCCTCGCCCGCTTGGCGGGAGAGGGTGGCGAGCGCACGCGAGCCGGGTGAGGGTGGGCGCTCCGGATCCGCCGAATAGCGCTGCGCCGCCGGAGCACCCACCCTCACCCTCCCGCTGGCGCGGGCCCCTCCCTCTCCCGCCAAGCGGGCGAGGGGTTATGCTGATTTCTTCGGCCGCTCTCATGCCGCCATTCCCGCCATCATCAGCCCGATCTTGGCCTCGTCGGCCTCGGCGGCGGCCAGCTCGCCGGTGATGCGGCCGGCGCACATGACCAGGATGCGGTCGGCCAGGGCCAGGATCTCTTCCAGTTCGGTCGAGACCAGGACCACCGCCTTGCCGGCGGCGCGCAGGGCCAGCAGCTGGCCATGGATGAACTCGATGGCGCCGATATCGACGCCGCGCGTGGGTTGGCCGATCAGCAACAGTTCCGGGTCGCGGTCGAGCTCGCGTGCGAGCACCAGCTTCTGCTGGTTGCCGCCGGAAAACAGGCTGGCGCGCAAACCCGGATCGGCCGGGCGGACATCGAACTTGGCCATGAAGCGCCGGCAGCGCAGGGCCAGCCTTCCCGGCAGCAGCATCGGGCCGGGCCCGAGGGCGGCGTCGCCCTGGTATCCCAGCGCAGCATTCTCCTGGGCGGTGAACGGCATGACCATGCCGGCGCCGTGCCGGTCCTCGGGCACATGGGCAATGCCCAGGCGCCGCAGCCGTGCCGGCAGATCCGGCCCGTAGTGCCGCGCCAGATCCTCGCCATGGAAGAGCATGCGGCCGGCGCTGGGGGCACGCAGCCCGGCCAATACCTCCAGCAGCTCGGTCTGGCCATTGCCCGAGACGCCGGCGATGCCCAGGATCTCGCCGCGCCGCACGGTGAAACTCACGCCGGCGAGCCTTGTGACGCCGCGCGCATCGCTGAGGCCCAGATTCTCGACCGCCAGCACGACCGGTCCCGGCGTCGCGGCGGCACGCCGCGGCGGTTCCAGCTTGCGCCCGACCATCAGCTCGGCGATCTCGGCCGCCGAGGTCTGGGATGTGGCCAGCTGGGCCACCACCTTGCCGGCGCGCATGATTGTGACGGCGTCGGTCAGGTCCATGATTTCGCGCAGCTTATGGGTGACGATGATCACCGTCTTGCCCTCGTCGCGCAGGCGGCGCAGCGTGGCGAACAAGCCTTCGACTTCCTGCAGGGTCAGCACCGCGGTCGGTTCGTCGAGAATCATGATCTCGGCGCCGCGATAGAGCGTCTTCAGGATCTCGACGCGCTGCTGCACGCCGACCGGCAGATCGCCGACCCTTGTGTCGGGATCGATCTCGAGCCCGTAATCGCGGCCGAGTTGCGCGAGCCGCGCCCGCGCCCGGTCGAGACCAGCCCCGAGCAGGGCTCCGCCTTCGACGCCGAGCACGATGTTTTCCAGCACGGTAAAGGCATCGACCAGCATGAAATGCTGATGGACCATGCCGATGCCCTGGGCGATCGCCTCATGGCTGGTGCGGATCCGGGCCTCCTGCCCGCGCAGCCGGATGCTGCCGGCATCGGCCTGGTAGAAGCCGTAGAGGATGCTCATCAAAGTCGATTTGCCGGCACCGTTCTCGCCGACGATGCCGTGGATGGCGCCGGCGCCGATGCCGAACGACACCGCGTCATTGGCCACGACCGCGCCGAAGCGCTTGGAAACGCCGGCGAATTCGACGGCGAAGCCGGCGCTATTGGGCGGGGCAGGTCTTGTCATCGACGTAATTATGGACCTTGATCGTGCCGGCGATGATCTTGTCGCGCGTGTCGTCGAGCGTCTTCAGCAACTCGGGCGACAGAAGCGGGCGGTTATACTCGTCGACCGCAATGCCGATGCCGTCCTCCTTGAGGCCGAGCGAGACGGTGCCGGGCTGCCAGGTGCCGGCCTGGGCCGATTTGAACGAGCTGTAGACGGCATTGTCGAGCCGCTTCAGCACCGAGGTCAGCATATGGCCCGGATGCAGGTAATCCTGGTTGGAATCGACGCCGATGGCGAGCTTGCCCTTGTCCTCCGCCGCCTGCAGCACGCCGGTGCCGGTATTGCCGGCGGCGGCGAAGACGATATCGACGCCGCGATCGAATTGCCCGAGCGCCAGCTCGGCGCCGCGGGTCGGGTCATGATAGGCGGCAGCGGTGGTCCCCGCCATGTTCACGATGATCTCGTCGGTGGCGCTGACCGAGCGGATGCCCTGGGCATAGCCGCAGCTGAAGCGGCGGATCAGCGGGATATCCATGCCGCCGATGAAGCCCAGCTTGCCGGTCTTGCTGACGGAGGCGGCGGCGACCCCGGCCAGGAACGAGCCTTCCTCTTCGCGAAAGAAGATGGCGCTGACATTGGGCAGTGGCGTGTCGGGCGCGACATTGACCAGCACGAATTTGACGGTCGGGGCATCGGCCGCGACCTTGATCACGGCCGCGCGCTGATCCGAGCCGGTCGAGAAGATGATGCTGGCGCCGCGCCGGACCAGGCTGCGCAGGACCAGCTCGCGCTGGCCCTCGGCACTGATCTCGGCTTCGAGATAGGGGATGCCGGTTTCCTTCTTGAAGCGCTCGGCACCCTCATAGGCGGCCTGGTTGAAGGATTTGTCGAACTTGCCGCCGGTATCGTAGACCACGGCCGGGACAAAACCCTCAGCCCGGGCCGCACCCGTCGTCAGGCCGAGCAGCGCCAATGCCAGAGCCGCCCCGCGCAATCCGCCTGCCATCAACCCCTCCCGAGAAATCCGCCAAGCGCCGGAGCTACCATAGAGTTCCCCCGCGAGCGACCCCTATTGCGCCCGGCCGGCGGCGACAGGCCCCGGTTTTCGGAAGATCGGCGGTGCAGCATGATCCGGCGAATGAGGCGGCGGCGACCAGTGCCTCACCCTAGGGTCGCACCGTCGGGGCCGAAACCCGGTTTCGCACCGCAGCAGTTTCAAGAAAATCGGAAAGGTCGATGCGGGGGCGTTAGAGCAAGATCGTCCCTACCGCGAACCGTATCAGGCATGTCCCCGTATCAGGCAGAATTCGCTTCGGCGCTAGATTTCAAGAATTGCGCCGGGCAGCGCCCGAAACGGGCGGCCTCGGGGTGCTATTTCGAGTGGTAGACCTACCGCGCGCGTCTCTTCAGCCAAACATCCCAATTCTCATTGCTGGAATAGACGGCTAGTATATCGATCTTATTTTCAGCGGCTTCACGATATATAAAGATATATTCCTTTCTTTTGTTCTTCCTGTAATCTCTATTAGAAAGTCTCTCCTTCGGCCGAAGTGCAGGATGCGTTCGTCCGTTTTTTTATCGTTAAGGAATTTCCCTCATCGCGAATCCATTCCAGAAGGGTTACTATTTGGTCCTCTGGTTCATATAATTTATTGTGTTCATAGATGCGATCGAAGTCATCTTCTGTTTCTGGCGCCCAAATAGCGATGCCTAACGCACTCTATGCTCTCAATGTGTTAGAGGCGGAGGCTGCTTACCTTGAAATGCCTCGTTTTTTCAGCACTCTTGCCAGCAACTCTTCGCTGGTCAGCCCCCGGCCGGCATCGAGCGATGCCCGGCGCGCCGAAAGATCGAGGGCACCACTATCGATGCCCCTTTGAAGGTGGCTGTCCTGCTTGCGTTCCGCGTCGGCACTCTCTGATTCCACCGAAAGCCGCGCCGTCACCATCTTAACTCTCCACTCCTGCACTGAGCGTAGCAGTAAATCAGGCCGACGTCAGCCGATTCTCCAACCGCCGTACCGACCAATGCAGGGCGTTTGGGAAACTGATCAACGCAATCGAAATTCCTGCACATCTCCCTGGATATGGGTGTCCAGCCGGCAGAAAAACAATGCCGGCGCCATCCTGATCGATGAAGACGGGGCGGCGTCCGATCCGTTAGGCGAGAAATTCCGACAAATATTCGCTGGCAGTCTCGGCAGTCTCGGCAGTCTCGGGGACGGCAGTCTCGGGGACACGATACATAACTCTTACCGCCCAGCTGAGACGGCCAAGAGCTCACCTTGTGCCAGTGCGCTGGTCGACAAGGGGTTACGTATTGTGTCCCCGGATCCTGGACTAGCGGGAACTAATACGGGGACACAATACTTAATTGATGGAGTTGCGACCTCGGGTTCAGGAAATGGGACACGGACGGCGCGGATCTAACCGGATTTGCACGGATGCGCGACCCCTTACAACTTCTCGTATCGACAACGTCGGATCGTCGACCGAGCCCATCTGTGGACATCCGTGTCATCCGTGTTCTCGCTTGGCGACTGAGGGGCGGGGTGCACGACTGACGGCTGTGCCGCTCCGATGAGCTCGAGATGCCATCAGCGACGTCGCGGAGAGTTATGTATTGTGTCCCCGTAACTCCCCCGTAACTCCCCATCGGATTATGATCCGATCCCTACGTTTTCGGAGGACGAACGACCGTTCTGTGCGGGAATCAACAGGGCGATCCGAGAGCCTATTTCGGAGACAGGCTCCTAGTTTCCGCCACTGCGATTCGTGATCGGCTGATCGGCGCTCTCGCTACTCGAAATCGGATGCGTGATGGTCGCAGAGTCCTTCGGCGAGGTAGTTTGGGATCTGTCCGATGACGAACACGCTACTGCGGTCGTCATCACTGAAATCATCACGGCGAATCGCAGAGGCTTAAGTGCGGCGGCAAACATCATGTCCTCCTATTGGTTCTCACAGGAAATCCTGCCCACTGAACTTCAACGCGCCATCGGCTGCCTGGTTGCGCGGCGGCTTTGGGGCGCTGGCCGCGCAGCAATCGCCCGCCGCACAATTCCCAAGAGAAATCTCGAATTAAGGAAGCGTCTTTATCCTCGCGGCGTTAGTGTTTTCATGGATTTTCGATGGGGCGCCGCTCATGCCCGCCGATGGTACCGCGGTTTCGAACGCCGAAGAGAAAAAGGGCAGGCGGTCGCCGTTGACGGCGCGGGTCAGCGTTTTCGTCTTTTTCATCTGTGCGGCCCTCATCGGTCTGGAAGGCTGGAGCGTCTGGAACGCCTATGAACAGGTGCTGCAGGACACCGCCGTCGATGTCACCAATCTCTCGCGCGCGATCGGCCAGCACGCCCAGGACGCGGTCAAGACCGCCGATACCGCGCTGGTCGGCATGGTCGAGCGCCTGGAGACCGAGGGTACCGGCCCCGCGCAGATGGCGCGGATGAACCTGCTGCTGGCGCGCCGCGTCGCGGAATTGCCGGCGCTGAAAGGCCTGTTCGTCTATGACGAAACCGGCGCCTGGATCGCCAGTTCCGTGCCCTCGATTCCAAGCAATGCCAACAATGCCGATCGCGAATACATGATCTATCACCAAGACCACACGGATCTCGGGCCGCATCTGGGGTTGCCGGTGGTCAGCCGGTCGAGCGGGGTCTGGGTGATCCCGGTCTCGCGCCGCTTCAATCACCCCGATGGCAGCTATGCCGGCGTCGTGCTGGCTACGCTCGACACGGAATATTTCCAACGCTTCTACGACACTTTCGATATCGGGCAGCAGGGCGCGATCCTGCTGGCTTTGCGCGACGGCACCCTGCTGGTGCGCCGGCCGCTGGCGACACGGACGGTCGGGCAGAAGCTGACCGGTTCCTCGCTGTTCAAGGATTACCTGCCGAAATCCTCGTCCGGGGTGGCCTCGATCGTGTCCTCCACCGACGGGGTGACGCGGCTGAACGGCTACCGCGCCTTGGACGCCTATCCGCTGGTGGTCGCTGCCGCGCTGTCGCAGGACGAAGTCCTGGAACCTTGGCGCGCCAATGCCCGAGAGCATCTGATCGGGGTCGGCATCGTCGTCGGCATCCTCGGTTTCCTCGGGTTTCGACTGACCCGGCAGATCGGCCGGATCGCCAGCGCCGAGCGTGCGGCAGCGGCGGCGGGCGCCTATTATCGGCTTTTGGCCGATCACTCGACCGATCTCATCGTCCGGATCGGTGCCGGCTGGGTCCCGCACTATGTCTCGCCGGCATCGCGCACCCTGCTGGGCTTCGAGCCGGAGGAGCTGGTCGGAGTCCGGGCGGCCGAGCTCATCCATCCGGATGACCGGCCGCGGGTCGCCGACCACATCCGCCGCGTCGTCGCCGGCCCGGCGGAGCCGGTCGCCAGCTTCCGGATCCGGCGCAAGGATGGCCGGGAGATCTGGGTCGAGGCGGCTTATTGGCGGGTCGGCGCGCTGGTGCCCGACCAGCCGGCGGAGTTCGTCGCGGCACTCCGCGACATCAGCGGCCGCAAGGAGGCGGAGGCGCGGCTGCTCGACGCGATCGAAGCCATCAATGACGGCTTCATCCTGTGGGATGCCGATCACCGCTTCGTCATGTGCAACAGCTGCTTCCGCACGCTGTTCGGCTTCAGTGCGGCACTGTTCACCCCTGGCGTGGCGATGGCCCGGTTCCAGGACGAATGGGCGCTGCTGCCGTCGCAAGGCCCTGACGGGGATAGCCCGGCGCCCATCGGCGATCTCTTCGCGGCCGGCGCCGCCGCTGGGCCTGGCCTGGCCGAGTGGCATCTGGGCGATGGCAGATGGGTGCTGGGCAGCAATCGCTATACGGCGCTGGGCGGGCTGGTCGGGATCTTTACCGACATCACCGAGCGCAAGCAGCGCGAGCTCGAACTGGCCGAGATTCGCGACCGGCTGGAGAGCCAGGCCGCCGACCTCGCCGCCCTGGCCGATGATCTGTCGGTGGCGCGCGACGAGGCGGAGCGCGCCAATCGGCTGAAATCCGAATTCCTGGCGATGATGAGCCATGAGATCCGTACGCCGATGAACGGCATCATCGGCATGAACGGCTTGCTGCTGGGCACGCCGCTGGCCGCGAACCAGCGGAAATTCGCCGAGGCGGTGCGGGTCTCGGCGGATTCCCTGTTGACGATTCTCAACGACATCCTCGACGTCTCCAAGCTCGAGGCCGGGAAATTCGATCTCGAAGCCGTCCCCTTCGACCTCGAAGTGATCATCGAGGACGCCGTCGAGCTGCTCTCGCCGCGGGCGCATGGCAAGGGCCTGGAGATTGCGTGTTATGTGGCACCTGCCGTGCTGCGGCCGCTGATCGGCGATCCGACCCGGCTGCGCCAGATTCTGCTCAACCTGCTGTCCAATGCGGTGAAATTCACCGATCGTGGTGCTGTCGGGATCGAGGTTGCCGGTGCCATTGCGGGGGGCGGGCTGCAGTTGCGGATCGCGGTCGAGGATACCGGCATCGGCATCAAGGACACGGACAAGCCCAGGCTGTTCCGCAAATTCGAACAGGCCGACGGCTCGATCACCCGGCGCTTCGGCGGCACCGGCCTCGGGCTGAACATCTCGAAACAGCTGGTCGAGCTGATGGGCGGCAGCATCGGCATCGCGGATCGTCCGGGCGGCGGCAGCATCTTCACGGTCGAGCTGGTTTTGCCGACCGCCGGCGCCGATCCGCTGCCACAGGGCGCCGCCGTGCTTCAGGGCCGGCGGGCGCTCGTCGTCGCGGCTTGCGACATCACCCGATCGGCGCTGCGGCGCGGGCTCGCCGATGGCGGCCTCGCGGTGCTGGAAGCCGCCGACGCGGCGGCAGCCCTCGAGGCGGTGACCGCGGCGCTGCGCGCCGGCCAGCCGATCGACATCGTGGTGCTGGACCAGGCGGCATCGGCACCGCCGAACCCGGGCTTTGCCGCCGACCTCGCCCGGCTGCAGGGCGAGAGAGCGCCGCGGCTGGTGCTGCTGACCGCTTCCGGCCTGCCCGCCGGATCCGGGGCGGCGGCGCTCGGCCGCTTCGATGTGGTGCTGATGAAGCCGGTGCGGTACCGCTCGCTGATGCAATGCCTCGGCCATCTGTTCGGTGCCGAGACGGAGGCGGCCGAGGAACATCCGGACGGGCAGCATGACGCCTTCGCCGCGGCCGGGCGCGGCGGTCACCTGCTGTTGGCCGAAGATCATGCGATCAATCGCGAGGTGGCGGCGACCATCCTGGAAAGCTTCGGCTACACGATCGATTTTGCCGAAGACGGGATCGAGGCCGTCGCGGCCGCGCGCAGAAACCGCTACGATCTGATCCTCATGGATGTGCAGATGCCGAATCTCGACGGGCTGGAGGCGACGCGCCAGATCCGTGCCTTCGAGGGTGCCGCCGGCGCCGTGCCGATCATCGCCATGACCGCAAGCGCCATGGAGGGCGACCGCAAGCAGTGCCTGGATGCCGGCATGGATGACTATGTGTCGAAGCCGATCGACACGTCGCAGCTGCTGGCGACGGTCGCGCGCTGGATCGACGCCTCGGCGGCGGCGGCGGAAGTGATGGCGCCGCCGACCGACGCGGAAGACGTGCCGGTGCGCGACGGCGCGCGCCTCGACGGGCTGCAACGGATGCTGGCCCCGGACCGCTTCACGGGGATGCTCGAAGCCTTCCTCGACGGCACCGAACAGCGCGCTGCCCGGATCGTGGCGCTGGCCGCCGCCGAGGACCTGGCCGGGCTGCGGCGCGAGGCCCATGACATGGTCAGCATCTGCGGCAATCTCGGCGAAATCCGGGTGCAGAAACTGGCCGACCGGCTGCAGCATGCCTGCATCGAAGGCGACGGTGCTGCGGCCAAGCGGCTGATCCCGGATCTGCAGGAGGCGTCGCTCGATGCTGCCGCCTTCGTCCGGGCGCGCCTGACGGCGCCGAGCGCTCGGGCATGACCTCTTCCCCCGATTCGCGGCCCAGCAAGATCATTCTGGTCGTCGATGATTCCTGGGAGAATCTGCTGTTCATTCAGAATGTCGTCGAATCCCGGGGCTATGCCTGCCTGGCCGTGCCGAGCGGACACGATTGCCTGGAGCTGGTCAACCGGGTGCCGCCGCGGGTCGTGCTGCTCGATATCGAAATGCCGGAGATGGATGGGTTCGAAACCTGCCGCCGGCTGCGCCGGCTGCCCTCCATGCGGCGCGTGCCGATCATGTTCCTGACTGCCCGCAAGACGGTCGAGGCCGTCCGCGCCGGCATCGGTGCCGGCGGCAATGATTTCGTCGTGAAGCCCTTCGAAGCGACTAAACTGCTGGAGCGAATCGATCATTGGGCAGGCACCCATCTGCCGGGGTGAGGCAGGAGACCATCAACGCTTCGGGGGGAGCAGAGCATGCTGGACTGGTATCTGGAATTGGGGACGGGCGAACGCCGGACCTTCTGGGCGTGTTTCGGCGGCTGGGCACTCGACGCCTTCGACGTCCAGATCTACAGCCTGGTCATCCCGGCCCTGACTGCGGCCTGGAGCATGGACCGCTCGCAGGCCGGGTTGCTCGGCACCAGCGCTTTGGTGATCTCGGCTTTCGGCGGCTGGATCGCCGGCATGATGGCCGACCGCGTCGGGCGGGTGCGGCTGCTGCAGATCACCATCCTGTGGTTCGCCTTCTTCACCGCACTGTCCGGACTGACCGATAATTTCTGGCAGCTGCTGATCGTGCGCGGCTTTCAGGGCCTGGGTTTCGGCGGCGAGTGGGCGGCAGGCTCGGTGCTGATCGGCGAGGCGATCCGGGCGCAGCATCGCGGCAAGGCGGTCGGTTCGGTGCAGAGCGCCTGGGCCTGGGGCTGGGCCGCGGCGGCGATCCTCGCCACCCTGGTGTTCCAATACCTGCCCAGCGACTATGCCTGGCGGGTCATGTTCTTCCTCGGAATCTTGCCGGCCTTCGCCGTGTTCTTTATCCGCCGCCTGGTGCCGGAACCGGAGATCTTCGTCGAAAGCCGGGCCCGCGCCGCGCGCGGCGAAGGGCGCAGCGTCTTCGACATTTTCGGGCCGGATCTGCTGTCGACGACCTTGCGCGGCTGCCTGCTCGCGATCGGCGCGCAGGGTGGCTACTATGCCATCACCACCTGGCTGCCGACCTTCTTGCGAACCGAGCGGCATTTGACCGTGCTCGGCTCGGGCGGCTATCTGGCGGTGATCATCGCCGGCTCTTTCGTCGGCTATATTGTCAGCGCCTATCTCGCCGACGGCATCGGCCGGCGGAAGAATTTCTTCGTGTTCTCGATCGGCTCGATGGCGATCGCCATCGCCTATACGCAGTTCGAGTTCTCCGACCGGCTGATGCTGGTGCTGGGCTTCCCGCTCGGCTTCTTCGCCTCAGGCATTTTCAGCGGCATGGGCCCGCTCTTCACCGAACTCTTCCCGACCTCGGTGCGCGCGACCGGCCAAGGCTTCTGCTATAATTTCGGCCGCGGCATTGCCGCGTTCTTTCCCTTCCTGGTCGGTTGGCTTTCGAACACGATTCCGCTCGGCCAGGCGATCGGCATCTTCGCCGGCGGCGCCTACGCGATCGTCATCCTGGCGGCCATCATGCTGCCGGAAACCAAGGGCCGGGCGCTCGCGGCGAACTGAGCCGCTTGTGGGACCTATCCCGCGATCCAACCCGGCACCGGCAGATGCAGCATCCGGGCGAAACCGACCAGCTGGTCGCGCCGCCAGAAGGCGACGATCCAGCCGCTGGTCCAGACGGCGCAAGCCTCCTTGAACAGGATGCCGCCATCGCCATAGGGATCGACCCCGAGCGGCGTCACCAGGTGGAAGAAGAGGGCGCCGCTCATCAGCGCGATCGCACCCAGGGCGCCCAGCCCCTGGAGGCGCGGGACGAGGATGAACAATGAGGCGGTGATCTCGCAGCTGCCGACGCCGATGCGCATGAACTTCTCATGGCCGGGGACGCCCAGCCAATTGGTCAGCGTTGTGAAGAGGTCGACGCTGCCCTCGGCGCCGAACAGCTTGTACTGCTCGTACCAGAGGAAGATGAAGGCGATATAGGCGGCACCCAGCCAGCGCAGCACGGCGACGCTCCGCTCGGCACCGGAATGCCCGCCCGCCAAGACCGCGAGCAGGACGATGGCGATCAGCAGCGGCAGCACGATCGAGGCCAGGCCGAAATCGGCGAAGGCCGGATTGCCGGTGGCGATCGCGGCACCGAGCAGCAGCGTGGCCACGGGGTCGAAGCGGGAGGCTTGGGTCATGACAAAGGGGCCCGATCCAGATGGGTGAATTCAGCTGATCGTTTCGACCGATCCCGGTAATAGGTTACGCAGCGTCGTGGTAAGAGGGGCACCAGGCCGCCGCTTATTTCGGCTCTTCCTCGACGATGGCCTGGGTGGCGAGCTGGCGCAGCATCCGGCCCCAATAGGGGCTGGACGGCAGGACCTGGGTCATCAGCACGCCGACCAGCTTTTCCTGGGGATCGACGAACATCTGGGTACTGGCGAGGCCGCCCCAATCATAGGAACCGCGGGTGCTCAGCGTACCGGTCGGGCCCGGCCCGCGGCTGATTTCCATGGTCAGGCCGAAGCCGTCGCCGGTCCAGGGCGCGCCGCCGCCCTGGGCGAGGTCGCCCAGCACATCGGTGCCGATCAGATCCACCGTCTTGGGGCTGAGCAGCCGAACGCCGTCCAGCTCGCCGCCATTGGCCAGCATCTGCAGGAAGCGGCCGTAATCCATCGTGGTCGACACCAGGCCGCCGCCGCCGGACGGGTGACGCGGATTCTGGTCGAAGGCGATTGCCTGGCCGCCGACGACCGGCACGATCGGCCCGCCGAGCGCGCGGATGCCCTCGTCATCGACGGCGCCGATCGGGTCCGGGCTATAAAGCGTGGCCAGCCGGTCATGCTTTTCCGGCGGCACGAAAAAGCCGGTATCGGGCATGTGCAGCGGCGTGAACACCCGTGCGGCCAGGAATTGCTCGAGCGGCTGGCCCGACCAGATCTCGATCAGCCGGCCGACGACATCGATGCTGTAGCTGTATTCGAAAGTGGTGCCGGGCTGATGGATCAGCGGCGCCTTGGCCAGCGCCTTGACCCATTCGGCCAGGTCCAGATCCGGCCGGTTGATGCCATAGGGCTCGTAGAAGGGTTTGCCCTTGTCGTCCTTGGTCGCGTAATAGCCGAGGCCGGAGGTATGGCGCAGCAGGTCGAGGATGGTGATCGGGCGCGCGGCCGGCACCAGGCTGGTGCGGGGCTTGCCGGTCGCCGGGTCGGTCTTGGTCACGGCGACCTTCATCGCGGCGAATTCCGGAAGATATGCGGAGACCGGGTCGCGCAGGTCGAATTTGCCCTCTTCGTAGAGTTCCATCGCGGCTACGGCGATGATCGGCTTGGTCATCGAATAGAGGCGGAAGATGGCATCCTTGGCCATCGGCCTGGCCGTTGCCTTGTCCATCAGACCGAAGGTCTCGAAATAGGCGAGCTTGCCCCGGCGGGCGACCAGCACGACGGCGCCGGCCAGCTTGTCCTCGCCGATGCGCTGCTCGATCAATGTCTTGAAGCGGTCGAGCCGCTCCTTGGACAGGCCGACACTCTCCGGTGCTGCTGCGGGCAGGCCCTGCGCCCGCGCCGGCGCTCCGCCGAAAAGCGCCAGCACGAGGGCTGCGGCGGCGAAGCCGGTGAAAGCTTTCATGAATTCGTCCTGTCCCGGAAATGCCAGCGAAGCGGTCCCGATCTGATATAGCCGCCCGAAGGGGGAATTGGAAAGGGGGCGGCGGCCCGAGGCAGGCCGCCGCCGGTCGATGCCCTATTTGCCGAAATTGTAGGTAAACTTCACACCCACGGTCAGCGGACGGTCGACGATGTCGGCCTTGACCCATTCGGCCGAACTCGTGAATTCCGAATCATGTTCATTGGTCAGGTTGTCGATATAGGCCTGCACACTCCAGTTGTCTTTGCTGACGCCGGCCGAGGCGTTCATGCTGAAGATATGCGATTCCTCGTAGTCGTTGACGAAGGATACGGCCGATTGGGTATGGCCGGAGTAGCTCGCCGACCATTGCACGAAGGGATAGAAGTCGCCCAGGTCGAAGTCGTAGCGAACGCGCAGATTGCCCTTGAAGATCGGCGACTGCGCCAGGGGCGAGCCGGGGTCGCCGAAGGGGTTGGCGACCTGGGTCAGGATCAAGCCGGTCTGGCTGATCAGGAAGGGCGAGTTCAGCTGCTCGCTCTTGTTGAAGGCGCCGCTGGCGCTGACCGTCAGGCCCGGCATCGGCCGGCCGGTCAGCTGGCCCTCGATGCCGCGCACCTGGAAATTCGGGCCATTGGTCCCGAAGGTCAGATTGCCGAGCTGGCCCGGATCGAACAGCGAGACTTGAACATTGTCCCATTCCTCCTGATAGACCGCGCCGTCGAACAGCAGATGGTTATTGAACCACTGCGTCTTCCAGCCGATCTCGTTATTGGTCAGCGTGTCCGGCGCATAGGAGAGCGGGCTGTGGAAGGCGGGGAAGGGGCCGCTCTCGGTCGATTCGCGGTTGAAGCCGCCCGGCCGGAAACCTTCCGAGTAGGTGTAATACACCATCGCCTCGGGGTTGATCTTCCAGGTCAGGTTGAAGCGGTTGGTGAAGCCGTGATACTCGCTGTTCAGATTCTCATGGTCGAGGTCGACCGCCGAGGCCAGGCAGGGCGCCGGGCCGGCATAGACACCCGGCGCGCAGCCGAAGCTGCCGGTGACCGCGCCCCGCTCGAAATTGTCGAAGCGGTAGAAGCGCGTGCCGCCACTGATCGTGACCGTGCCCCATTGCGGATCCTTGATCAGGTCATAGTCGAGCGAGACATAGGCGGCGTCCTGGGTGTAGCCGCGCTTGATGTCGTTGAAGAAGGCGTCGTTGCCGTCGCGCGTGTTGGGGTTGTTGACGTCGGCGCCTGGATACGGGCCGATCAGGGTGAAGCCCGGTGCCGTCTTGTAATCATAGTCGGTCGTCGCATCGACCTCGAACTGCTCCCAGTAGAGGCCGCCGATGGCCCGGAGGCGCCAGTCGTCGGGTGTGCTGAACCGCAGTTCCTGGCTGTCATGAATGTCGTGTTCCGAGTTGTGCCAGGTCGCGACCGGAGAATAGCACTGCGCCTTCTGTCCGGTTTTCGCATTGGCCGGCAGGCACTGGTAGTAATCGGCATAGACGCCGCGCGCATAGGCCGTGTAGTCCTGCTGCGTCTCGACGTCGCGGACCAGATAGGCACCGCTATAGACGATGTTCAGATCGCCGATACGGCCGTTGATGTTGAGCGCCGTGTTCTCGAAATCATCCCGGTTGTAGGACGGCGCGTAGGAGTTCACCGAGAGCGGGGGCAGGCTGGTTTCCTTCTGGCCCGGCAGGTCGAGCGGGATGCCGGGGACGACCGGCGTGTCGTAGAAGACGCCCTGGGTCGCCAGATGCTGATAGGATTCGGTGATCAGGGCGTTCCAGTCCTGGTCGAACTTGTAATACAGCTCGCCGCGCACGCCCTGGTAGTCGGCCGGATTGATGTCGTTGGCGACGATCGACTTGGCCGAGTTGGTGGCCGTCGCCGGGCCCGGGCCGTTGGTATAGCCGGCGTAATGGATGCCCTTGTCGGCGGCCGAGCGCACGAAGGTGCCAGGCACGGAATCGATATAGCCGCCGCGATGATCGTCATAGATCACGATGCGCGCGGCCAGCTTGTCGTCGATCAGCGGAACGTTGACGGTGGCATCGAAATCGCCGCTGACGGCACTATGCACCCCGCCGGCCACGCCGCCGTCGATCGTGGCGGTGAAGGTGTCGAGCTCTGGCTTGTTGGTGATGTAGCGCACCACGCCGCCCTCGGCGCCGGAGCCGAAGGTGACACCCTGTGGACCTTCCAGGATCTCGACGCGCTGCAGGTCGACGGCATAGATGTCGAGGTTGCGACCGGGGATCTGCGCCGACTGGTCGTCGAGATAGACCGCGACATTCGGGAAGGAGCCGACGCTGCCGCCGGCCTGGCTGCCATTGTCGCCGCCGACGCTGAGGCCGCGCATATAGATGCTGACCTGGCCGGGGCCGAAGCCGGTCTCGGTCACGTTCGGCGTGAAGTTGATCAAATCATCGAAATTCTCGACATTCAGCTGCTGCAGCTGCTCGCCGCTGAGCGCCTGGATCGCGATCGGCACGTCCTGCAGCGCCTCGCTGCGCCGGGTCGCCGTCACCGTGATCGTCTCGATGCCGGTGTCCGGCGCCTGCTGAGCATAGGCAGGACCGGCGCCGAGGGCGCAGACCGCCGATGCGGAAAGCAGCATCGCCCGCCGGCGCGCCAGTTTGTCAGACCAGTATTGCCTCTTTTGAGACCTCGCTTGCATGATGGTTACCCCCCGGTTTGATTCCCCCGTTTCGACTCCGAAACGAAAAGTGCGTTGCGTTGACTGCGTTAGACTGCCCTCATGAATTGCTCGCCCCTGGAACCGCCCCAGCCGCGTCCCGAATTCAGCCGATCCTGGTCTTGGCCAGCAGCGCCTCGTTGAGGTCGTAGCCCATGCCGGGCGCATTGCTCAACGTGATCCAGCCGTCGCGATCGACGGCCAGCGGCTCCGCCATCATGTAGTCCCGCCGGTCGAGCCCCCATTCCGGCGGGTCATACGGAAACTCCACGAAGGGCGCATCGACCATGCCGGCGACCAGATGGGCATTGGCGGTGACACCCATGCCGTTGGTCCAGGTATGCGGCGTGAAGATCAAATTATTCTCCTGCGCCATGGTGGCGACGCGGCGCAGCCCGGTAATGCCGCCGACTAGGGCCGCATCGGGCTGCAGGACATCGATGCAGCCGCCGGCGATCAGCTCGCGGAACTCGTGCAGCTCGCGCGTCATCTCGCCGCCGGCGATGCGGATCGAGGTCGCCTCGCGCAACGCCTTCATGCCCGTGCGGTCGGCGCGGTGCAGCGGCTCCTCCATCCAGTAGATGCCGAGCGGCTCCAGCGCCCGGGCGACGGTAAGCGCGTCCTTGAAAGTCCAGGGCGTGCCGGTATCCCAGGGCAGCCGCCAGCCCTGGTTGCAGTCGACCATGAGCTCCAACCGGTTGCCGATGCGCGCCCGGACCGCTTCGAGCGCCTTGACGTCGTCACGCCAATCGCCGCGATGGAAGCGCACCTTCATGGCGCGGAAGCCCTGCTCGAGGAAGCGCTCGGCGACATCGGCCATGGCCGCGGGATCGCGCAAGGTGCCGGAGGAGGCATAGGCCGGGACCCGGTTCGACAGCCCGCCGATCAGCTTCCAGCACGGCTGGCCGGTGATCTTGCCGGCCAGGTCCCACAGTGCCAGGTCGAAGGGCCAGCACCGGCCATAGTGGAAGTTGATATGCGAGAGCACGCGGTAATGCCGCTCGATGGCGAGCGGATCGCGGCCGATGAACAGCTCCTCATGGCCGGCGAAACCGAGCATGAGATCGCCCGAGCCATAGCCGACCAGGCCCTGATCGGTCTCGATGCGGACGATGGTGGCGTCCCAGTGATGGCGCGGCCTGGTGTCCCAGCTGGCATGGAAGGGCGAGTCGAAGACCAGGCGGTGCTGGGTGATCGAAATCTTCGCGATGCGGTGTTCCGGGCTGCCGCTCATTTGTAGCTCGTCCAGATGGTCTTGAGATCGGCGTATTTGTCGATGGCATGGGGCGAGCGGTCGCGGCCGAAGCCCGATTGCTTGAAGCCGCCGAAGGGGGTGGCGAGCGAAGAGCGGTCATAGGTATTGACCCAGACCGTGCCGGCGCGCAGCGCCCCCGAGACGCGATGGGCTGCGTTCATATCCGCGGTCCAGACCGCCGCGGCCAGGCCGTAGACCGAGTCATTGGCGAGCCGCACCGCCTCCGCCTCGTCGGCAGCACTGGTCACGGTCAGCACCGGGCCGAAGATCTCCTCGCGGAACACCTTCATCGCCGGCGTCACGCCATCGAGAATGGTGCGCTCGACATAGAAGCCGCCGCTGGCGGCAAAGGCACGCCGCCCGCCGCAGACCACCCGGGCCCCCTCGGCCACGCCGGAATCGATGTAACCCATGACCCGGCCCATATGGCCGCCATCGATGAGGGCGCCCATCTGGGTCGCCGGGTCGAGCGGATGGCCGAGCGTGATGCTCTCGCCGACCCGGGCAATCTCGGCGACCAGCGCATCCTTGATCGAGGCGTCGGCGATCACCCGGGAGCCGGCGTGGCAGGTCTCGCCCTGATTATAGAAGATGCCCCAGGCGATGGCCTCGGCCGCGGCGGTGAGATCGGCATCGCGCAGCACCACATGCGGGCTCTTGCCGCCGCATTCGAGCGAGACGCGCTTCAGATTGGATTGCCCGGCATAGGTCAGCATCAGCTTGCCGACTTCGGTCGAGCCGGTGAAGCTGACCATGTCGACATCATGGTGCAATCCCAGTGGCTTGCCCGTCTCTTCGCCGAAGCCGGGCACGACATTCAGCACGCCCGCGGGCAGCCCGGCCTCGAGCGCCAGCTGGCCCAGGCGGATGGCGCTCAGCGGCGATTGCTCGGCCGGCTTCAGCACCAGTGAATTGCCGGCCAGCAGCGCCGGGCCGATCTTCCAGGCGGTGATGATCAGCGGATAGTTCCAGGGCACGATGGCGGCGACGACGCCCAGCGGCTCGCGCCGGATCAGCGCCAGATCGCCCGGCCCGGTCGGCGCCACCTCGTCATAAAGCTTGTCGGCGAATTCGGCGTAATATTCGAGGCAATCGGCGGCAAAGGGCACGTCGACATTGACCGCGTTCAGCACCGGCCGCCCGGTATCGAGCGTCTCCAGCAGGGCCAGATGCTCCAGATCGGCGCGGATCAGCTCGGCGAAGCGGCGCAGCACGCGCTTCTTGACCTTGGGCTCGGCCCGGCGCCATTCGCCGCGCTCGAAGCTCGCGCGCGCGGCGGCGACGGCGGCATCGACATCGCCGGCGGCACCGCGGGCGACCTGGGCGATGACGCGGCCGTCGATCGGCGTGATCTTGTCGAAGACGCGGCCCGATTGCGCCTCGACCAGTCGGCCCCCGATCAGGGCGCGGCCGTCCGGGCGGGTCGCCCAGGCGGCCTGTTCCCAGTCGCGGCGAGTGCGGGCGGTGAGATCCGGGGTCAAGATGATCAGGCTCCGCTCAGCAGGGTTTCAGCGAAAAGCTGCAGGTCGGCCGCGCCGACCGGCCGGTGGTTGGACCGGCGCATCGCGTCGTTTTCCGGCCGCGCCATCTGGGCGGCGAGCTGGTTTGCGGTGATGCCGTCATGGCCCTCGCCCGCGAGCGACAGCTTCAGCCCGACCCGGCGCAGCAGCCGCTCATAAGCGGCCGGCAGCGCCTTGGCATCGGCTACCTCGCCCATGGCGGCGGCAACGGCGGCGAAGCGGCCGGTATCGGTCTCGATATTCCACGGCAGCGTCGCGCGCAGCGCCAGGCCGACGGCGCGGCCATGATGGATCGGCCGCAGCGAGGCGAGCGCATGGCCGATATTATGCGCGATGGCGGTGCCGCAATTATCGATGGCGATGCCGGCCAGGCAGGCCGCCCATTGCAGCCCGGCCCGGGCGGCGATGTCGCCCGGGCTCTCGACCGCGCGCGGCAGGTGCCGCACGACCAGGCGAATGGCTTCGTGGCAATAGAGGTCGTTCAAGCCATTGGCATTGGCGTTGGTCGAGGCCTCGATGGCATGGACCAGGGCGTCGATGCCGGTGGCCGCGGTCAGATGCGGCGGCAGCCCGATGGTGAGTTCCGGATCGAGCAGCACCAGATCGGGCTTCATCTCGTCGCCCCAGAGCCAGATCTTGCTGCCATCGGCAGCGGCCAGCACGGCGGTGCGCGTCGTCTCGGCGCCGGTGCCCGAGGTCGTCGGCACGCAGACGCTGATCAGCCTTCCGGCCGGAAACGGCTGGGCGCAGAGCCCGTAATAGCTGGAAGGTGCTGCGCCGCCGGCGATCGCCGCAATGCTCTTGCCGACATCCATGGCCGAGCCGCCGCCGATCGCGACGACGGCGACGGCGCGTTCGCGCCGGGCCAGCGCCACGGCGGCATCGACCTGGGCCATGGTCGGGTCGCTCTTGACGTCGTCGAACAGCAGTGCCGCCAGCCCGGCCGCCTGCAGCGATGCCGCCACAATCTCGGCGACACCGGTCGCGCGCAGGCCCGGATCGACGACGACCAGCACGGCCGCACCGGGCCGGGCGAGGCCGGCCAGGGTCGAGCCGATCGTCCCGATCGCGCCGGCCGCCTGGTTGATCCGCGGAACGCGGTCGAGGCTGATCAGGCTCACGCGTTCGGTCCCCTTGTCTGCACTTCGTCCATCTCGACTGTCCCGCCGCTTTCGTCTCTAATGCGCAATAGGATCGACACAGACGCCCTGAGCCCCCAAGCCGAGAAAATCTCTGAACCCATCGCAAAAAGGCATTGGAGCGATGGGGTCGAAAGGGCGGAGAGTCGAAACGGGGATTACCGCCCCATTCTGTCCCGCGAAAGAAAAGGGGTCAGAGTGAATTTCCTCGAGGAGTGTGTCCTGTGCCGGATGAGGCGGAGCGGGAAATTCACTCTGACCCCTTTTCGCTGCAGCCGAGGATAGTGCCAATGGCCAAGACCATCATGGACCGCCGCTGGCTGCCGCTGAACGCCATGCGCGCGTTCGAAGGCGTGGCCAAGCATTGCAGTTTCACGGCGGCGGCCAATGCGCTGCTGATCTCGCAGAGCGCCTTGTCGCGCCATGTGCTCGCGATCGAGCGGCTGATCGGCACGCCGCTCTTCGACCGCAAGCCGCATGCGCTGGTGCTGACCAGCGCCGGCCAGCATTTGCTCGCCGCGGTCTCCAAATCCTTCGACCGGCTGGAATATGCGCTCGAGGATATCGGCAGCCGCGGCGCCCTGGTCCGGCGCACGCTCCGGGTCCATATGCCGCCCAGCTTCGCCACCCATCTGGCCGTGCCGATCCTGCGGGATTTCCGCCAGGAGGTGCCCGATATCGAGATCGATATCGTCAGCCCCTATGGCGTGGGCTCGCCGCCGAGCGATGCCGATATTGCCGTCGTCTATGCCAAGCCGACCGTGACCGATTTCGTGACCGACCTGCTCTGGCCGGTGCATCTCAGCATCCTGTGCCATCCGGATCTCGCCAAGCGCCATGCGGGCAAGGCGCTCGCGGGTTTCATCGAAGCCAATGAAGTGGTGCATGTCCGCATCCCCGACCTGCCGCGCCACCATATCTGGGAGAAATTCGCGCTGCAGGCCGGCATCGGCCCGATCAATTTCGGCCGCAGCCTGGTTTTCGATACGGCGGCGCTGGCCGTGCAATATGTGCTGAGCGGCGACGGCATTGCGCTGGTCGACGCCAATCTGTTCAGCAACGAGCTGGCCGAGGGAAGGCTGGTCCGTCCCTTCGAGGTCATGCTCGACGACGGCTACGGCTATTACCTGTTCACCCATCCCGACGATCTGGGCGATACCGCCATAGCCCTGTTTCGCTCCTGGCTGATCCAGCGCTTCGGCATCGGTGCAGCACCCGAAACCGCACCCGTGCGGCTGGTCCATTCGAGTGGGTGAGGTGGGGAACGCTCATAGGCCGCCAGCGAGCTTATCTCAGCACCTATGGGGACAGGCCCGACCATGACGGCAGGGTTGTGGCGCACAGCATATGCCGTGATGGGCATGAGCGTTATCAAAGAGGGATAGGGT
>Ga0302314_10003617_pt1 | contig 28463 bp, 26 predicted proteins | sample III_Palsa_N2_3_FD_200533 | JGI IMG/M metagenome (GOLD analysis project Ga0302314, IMG submission 200533) | Peat permafrost microbial communities from Stordalen Mire near Abisko, Sweden - III_Palsa_N2_3 | ecosystem: Environmental > Terrestrial > Soil > Palsa > Peat permafrost | place: Sweden...
CGCGACCGCGCGATCACTTGCAACCGAACGAGATCCTCATCCTCAATCGATAGCTCCAGTCCTTTGCGAGGTGCTGCCATGATCCCCACCCATCGTGCCAAACCCGCTTCACATTACAGCATGTGGTAGCCGCAATGGAATCGCCTGCATATGGTTGGTTTCATGGAATCGCTGTACTAGAGCCCGGCAGTAGACGGGCCTTCGGTATGACCGCGAAGATCACAAAGAACGCCAAGGAACAGTATCAACCGACCGGTGGAATTTCGGTGCGACTGCGCCGCCAGGCAATCGCCGCTACACTCGTCTTCTTCGTGTTCTTGGTGAGCTTGGCGGTCAAATTCCCTCCGCCCGCTACCCTGCCTCAGCCATGGCAGAGCGGCGCCCCAGACAGGTTCTGGTTCCAGCGCGGCTTGTCCGGCACCTCGGGATAGGGCCAGATTTCGACCGCCTGCCAGCCGATATCGCCGAGCGCCAGCAGGGCCGCGGCATGGGCCGGCAGGCCCAGCGCATTGCCGTCGGTGCAGGACAGGAAGGCCAGGCGATAGCCCGCCGCCTCGGCGTCTTTTGGGTCGCCCGACATGAATTCCTTGAGATCGAGGCCGAGACGGCGCGGCGGGGTGAAGCGCAGGGCGTCGCTCAGCATGGTGCCCGTGCTGGAATTGTCGCCGGGCATCAGCAGCGCCAACCGGTCATCCGGCGCCAGATGCGGCGCCAGCTGCTGGGCCAGCGACCAGATCAGCGGCTGTGGCGGTTCCCGATCGAAGCGCAGCCGCTCGGCAAAGGCGAGCGGTGCCACCAGGATGGCGGCGATGGCGACGCCGCCGGCCAGGCGTTGCCGCGCCGCGAAGCCGGGCCAAGCGAGCAAGGCCTCGCGCCCGGCCAGCACCAGGCCGAGCAGGACGAGCGGGGTCAACTGCGTCGTGTAGCGGAAATAGGAATGCGCCTCGGTGCTCATCACCCCGGGGAAATGGCCGATATAGGTGAGCACCAGGAAGCCGTTGTAGAGGACGAAGACGGAAGCCGCCATGCCAAGAACATGGGTCGTCGCGTCCACCCTGCCCCGTCGCAGGCGCCAGGCCAGAACGGCCAGGGACGCCGCGATGCACAGATAAACAATCGGCTTCTCGATCACATATTTGAGCATGCTGCCGAAGATCGCCGGCAAATTATGCCACTGCCACTCGGCGAAGGGCAGCGGCTTCAGTTCGCCATCGGGAAAATCGGCCAGCACGAAACCCCGCCAGACGGCATAGAGCAGCAGTGCCGGCAGCGCTGCAGCACCGAAGCCGCGCAGAGCGGCGCGCCAGCCGATACGCTTGTCGCAAGCGGCAACGGCGATGGCGCCGAATGTCGCGGCCAGGAACAGCCCGATGCCCTGCTGCTTGGTATTGACCATGGCGGCCAGCACCAGCGCCAGCACGCCGAGCATCGGCGGCCAGCGCTTGCCCTCCGCCATCTCGCCCATCGCCTGCGTGGCGACCCAGCCGGCGCAGAGCAAGGTGATCGCGAGCGGCGCCTCGCCATAGCCGGCAAACGAGACGCGCGGTGTGAAACCGGGATCGAGCACCGTGGCCAGCAGCAGCCCCAGCGCCGAGAGCCCCCAGCCCGGCTTGCCGCCGCCGGCCAGGATGCGCGCCAGAATCAGCCCGGCCACCAGATGCAGCACCACGGTGAACAGCGCCAGGCCATTGGCGGCAACCCCGCCGCCGATCAGCGCGCCCAGGAACGGCACGAATTGCGTGTTGTAGGGGGCGACCGGCAGGAAGGAATAGCTGGGCGCCGCCGCCTCGGTCGGGAAGACGCCGTGATCGACCAGATAGGCGGCATTGGGCAGCAGATTGAGGAAGATATCGGGCTGCGAGGCCTGGATCGTCGCCGTGACGGCCAGGATCGGCAGCGCCAGCACCACCATGCGCAACAGTGCTGTCAGATCCTCGGCCCGGCGGGTCCGGACGAAGCCGCCCAGCACGGCGACTGCCGCGAAGCCCAGGGCCGGGATGCGCAGCGACAGCGGCGTCAAGACGCCCCAAAGGGTCAGCAGCAGACACAGCGCGCCCCAGCCGGCGAGGAATTGCACTCCCGGCCCGGCCCGGCCGCGGGTCAGCAGCCTTCCGCCCAGGATGAGGATCAGGCTGGCGGCGGCAATCTGGGCCAGCCCGGTCAGATCAGAGCCCTGCGCGAAGAACACCGGCACTTCCCTTCCTTGCTGTGGCCGAGCCGGCCAGCGCCAATGAAGCGGCCAGCACCGTCTCGACCGGCAGATCGGCCAGGTCGGGCCGGCTCAGCACGGCGACAGCACCACCACGTGGCGCGCAGCGTGCGGGTTCGGAGGCGTCCGAGAACAGCACCACGACCGGATGGCCGCCGGCCGCGGCGATATGGGTGACGCCGGTATCATTGCCGATAGTGAAGGCGGCCTGCCGCGCCAGGCCGGCCAGTGCGGCCAGATCGGTCTTGCCGACCAGATCGACGGCTTGCGGGCAGGCGGCCAGGATCGTCGCGGCGATTGCCTGTTCGCCGGGCGCGCCCAGCACGACCGGGACATAGCCCGCCTCGTGCAGCCGGGCAGCCAGCGCACCATAATGCGCAGCAGGCCAGCGCTTGGCCGGGTGGCGCGGCGAGGAGCCGGGGATGAGCAGCACAAAATCGCGGCTCCCCAGCCCGGCGGGCAGCGCCTGTACCGGCACCGGACAGCTCGGCAGCGGCACCGGGAAGATCCCGGCCATCAGCAGCTGCTCGGCCTGCTTGTCGATGGTATGGCCGGCATCGCGGTCGAGATCGGCATGCGGATGCGAACAGCCGCGCGCGATGCCCGACCATTGCGGCGCCGGGCCGGGGCGCAGCAGCCAGGCATAGAAGCTCGACCGGTCCGAGGTCTGCAAATCATAGATCCGGTCGAAGCGGCCGGCGCGCAGCATCCGCCGCAAGCCGAGCCAGCCGGTGAGATCGAACAGGCGCGGCCGGCGATCGATCATCACCGCGTCGAAATACCCGGTCTGGCGGGCGAATTCAGCATAGGGCGCGGTCGTCAGGAGGGTGATCCGATCGCCGGCATGATGCCGGCGCAGCGCCGCCGCCGGTCCCAGCGCCTGGATGAAATCGCCGAGCGCCGACAGCTTGATGACCAGGATGCGGCGCGGCGACGCCAGCGGCCGGGGCGGCCGGATCCGCGGGCTCAGGCGCGCCAGCTGGTCGAGATCCACTTTGCCTTCGAGCGCTTCAAAGGCCTGGAACACGGCGGCATGAGCCGCCGGATCGACGGCGCCCAGCGCCTTGCGCAAGGTGCGGACCAGATGCCGGGCGACGGCCGCGGGTCCCGGCGGTGCCGCCCCTTTGCGGGCCGGGCGCAGTCCCATCCAGCGGCGCCAGCGCCAGGCGATCACCGGGGCTCCGACCAGATGGGCGACGCAGATCTCGACCGCCGCCTTGCCGTTGCCGAAACGGTCGAGCAGCCGGTAGATGTCGCGCGCGATCACGTCGCGCCGGTCCCGCTGAAACCGCGCTTCGTTCCAGGCCAAAAAGCGGTTGAGCGGCGTCCCCGCGGGGAAGTCGCGGGCGGTCTTGTCGCGGGTCATTCGGGGTCCGGCAGCAGCGCCAGCAAGGTCGCTTCGAGCAGCCGCGATTGCGCCTTGGCGCTGAAATGCTCGGTCGCACGCTTGAGTGCTGCCTGCCCCATGGCCTGCCGAGCGGCCGGATCGTCGAGCAAATCCGCCAGTGCCGCAGCCAACGGAGCCGCCTCGCCGGGCGGAACCAGCACACCGGTAACGCCGTCGTCGATCGCTTCGCCAATGCCGGCGCTGCGCGAGCCGATCACCGGAATCGCCATGGCCATGGCTTCGAGCACGACATTGGGCAACCCCTCGGCATCGCCCGCCCGCGCAACCACGCTGGGCACGCACAGCGCCAGCGCCCCGCGCATCCAGTGGCGCACCGCCGCCTGATTTTGCCAGCCGATGAATCGGATATCGCCCAGATCGGCGGTCGCGGATTTGAGCGTCTGGGTCAGCGGCCCGTCGCCGATCAGCACCAGCGGCAGGCTGTGCCCCTGCGCCCGCAGCAAGCGGATCGCGCCCAGCAGATGGGTGATGCCCTTCTTCTCGACGAAGCGCCCGACGAACAGGGCATAGGGCTCCTGTATCGGCTGTTCTTCAGGCCTGTCAGGGTCCATTTCGATACCGTAACGGATGACCTTGAGCTTGTCGGCGGGAAAGCCGCGGGCGAGCAGCCGGTCGCGGATGAAGTCGGACACGCAGATGATGGCGGCGGCGTCGCGCTTCAGCCAGGCCAGGCGGCGCTGATAGATGGTCGGCAGCAGCCCGGGCTGATAATGCTTGTCCTTGGTCGCGTCGCCGCCGTGATAGGTGACGACCAGCGGAATGCCGAGGCGGCGCGCAATCGGCAGGGCCAGCGTGCCGCCCCGGCCGAAATGGGCGTGGATGATGCGCGGCTGCAGGGCGGCGAGATCCGGCTGGGGCGGCAGGATGCCAAACTGCTTGAACAGCGCCCGGTCGAGCGTGCCGAGCAGGCCGGCGCGGCCCAGGATCGAGGGCTCGACGCCCAGATCGCCGACGCCGTCATCGAGCCGGCAGCCGATCCAATGCGGCACCAACTGCTCGAATCCGATATAGAGCCGCCGCAGGAATTGCGCCTCCGATCGCGGCACGATCCGGTCGCGATAGACGAGCACCGTCCCGGCGCTCACGGCAGAGCCCGCCAGCGGTGCTGCAAGCGCCCCGTCGGCCGGGCGGCAGGGCGGGATCGAAGGCTGGCCCGATTGCTCATCGGCGCAGCCATACCGCGCGGCCAAGGCGCCAGCAAGCCCATAAACTGGGGCCAGCCCCACCCCATCAGAAGCGGCGTACCGGGATACTCAGTGCTTCGAACCCATATTGCCCATATCCATCCCGTCCATCGAATGGCCCGCCGGAGCCGCCGCACCCAGGCCCTGGACATCGGCCGTCACCGTGACCGTCCCGGCCTGGGCAAAGGTCAGCGTCACGGGAAACTGGTCGCCCTTTTTCAGCGGCCGCTTCAGGCCTTCCAACATGACGTGGTAACCGCCCGGAGCGAATTTCAGCGGCGCCGCCGGGGTGACGGGCAGCGCTTCGACCGGGCGCATCTGCATGACGCCGTCGACAATCTTGCTTTCATGAACCTTGGCCGAGGCGGCAACGGGGGTGCTGACTGCGGTCAGGCTGTCGGGCTGCCCCTTGTCCGTGATGGTCATATAGAGCACGCCGGTCGATGCCGAAGGTGGTGTCGCACGCGACCAGATTTCGGTGACGGATATGCCGGCCGAGGGGGCATCGGCGGCGAAGGCGGCGGGGACGAGCCCGGCAAAAAACAGCGCCGCGGCGGACAGCTGAAACCTCATGGTGACCTCCGGAACTCAGGACAGGTGTTGGACAAGGGCGGCAGCGAGTTCGGGACCGGACGCGTCCGCCCGCAGGCGGGCAATGAACTGCCCGTCCGGGCCCATCAGAAACAGCACCGAACTGTGATCGACGGAATAGTCGTCGGGACCGCTGCCGGTCCGGTGGATGGCGGTATAGACCCGGTATTCCCGTTCGACGGCGGCGATCGCCGTGGGCGAGCCCGACAGCCCGATCAGCCGCGGCGAGAAGGCGGCGGTATAGCGCGCCAGCACCGGCGGCGTGTCGCGCGCCGGATCGACTGTGATCAGCAGCGGCTGCAGCCGGTCCGCCTCGGGTCCGAGGCTATCGAGCGCGGTTGCCACTGATTGCAGCGTGGTCGGACAGATATCCGGACAGATGGTGTAGCCGAAATAGACCAGGAGATATTTCCCGCGGAAATCCTGCTCGGTGACTACCCTGCCATCGCCCGCCACCAGCCGGAACGGCCCGCCGATGCCCGGGTCGGATGGCGTGCCGAGCCACCACAGGCAGCCGGCACCGCCGATGAGAAACAGCGCGAAAACCGCGACGACCGCGGCCAGCGCGTTCCCGCCCGGCCGGCGGGGTTTCGGTCTGGCCGGTTTACGGGTGGTGGTGATGGGCACTTGCCCCTCCTGGGTCCTCGAGCGGGTGATGGCAGATCTGCTCGATCTCGGCAAGCAAAGCCGCCGGGTCGGCAGCGCTGGCCAGGGGTTGCATGGCACGCAGCCAGCCATTCGGGTCGACCAGAAACTGCATCCCGGGCAATGCGGCGGGCGAGAGCCCGGAGACGATTGCGTAAGCGTTTGGAATGGCCGGATCGGTCGCCATGCAGGTTCCGGCGGCCGGCGTCAAACTCGCTGCGTCGAGCGGAATCGCGATCGTGACCACCTCTATCCCCGCGTGCGGGGACAAGGGCGCTGGCGGGGCCGCATCGGCGAAGACGATCCGCACGACCTTGCCGCGCAGATCGTTCAGCGTCACGCGTCCTGTGCCGATGCAGGTTGCGGTGAAATCCGGCGCCCGGAGCGGCGGCGACCATTGCCCGGCATCGGCATGCACCAGCCCGGCATTATGGCCGCGGATATAGTCGATCAGGTCCCAACGCTGATCGTCGCTCAGGCTAGCGGCGAAGCCCGGCATGGCCAACCCGCCCCGGGGCGCGTCGATGCCGTGCGACAACCACCAGAACAGCTCGCCGTCGCTATGGCCCCAAAGATGCCCGGCGGTCAGATCGGCCGGCGGTTCCGGCAAGCCCTTGGCCTCCGGCCCGTCGCCCCGCCCTTCGGCGCCGTGACAGGAAGCGCACTGCGCCGGGTAGAGTGCCGCACCCTGCGCGATCGCGGTCGCCGTGAAGCCCGTGGGTGAGCGGTAGAAGCTGGTCGGATAGGCCTCGACGAAGAAGAGGTCGAGATGCGGCAGCGCGAAGCCGCCGATCAGCACTGCGAGTGCTACGGCTGGCCAGCGCAGGCGCCGCATCGCGATGCCCAGCGCCAGCACGAGCAGAGCGATACCGAGCGCCAGGACGGCACCGACCGCTTCGCCGCGAAAGCCGGCATCCTCCTGGATCGTCACCAGGCTCGGCTGCAGCCGGAACGGCCAGACCGGCTGGGTGTGCAATCCGGGCGGCAAGCTGGACAGGATGCCGGCCGCGACCACCACGGCGAGGCCAAAGCCGGTCTGCAGCGCGATGCTGCGGATGAGGCTGCGCTTGGCGCCGGTAGCATCGGCACCGCGCAGCGCCGGCGCCAGGCGATAGCGGTTGATCCAGGCGAAGGCGAAGAGCACGACGAACAGCATTGCCTTGAGCATGGCCATCCAGCCATAGCCGGTCCCGATCACCCCCGGCACGCCACCCAGCAATTCCCAGCCCTGGCAGGCGGCCGATGCGACCAGGCCGTATAGGCAGAGCTTGCCCAGCGGCGAGAAACAGCGTGCTGCCACGACCCCGGCCTTGGGTGGGGCGACCTGCACGAAGATCAGCAGCGGCAGCAGCCCGCCCAGCCAGGCACCGGCACTCAGCAGATGCACCCCATCCGAAATGAGCACGAGTGTGAACCCGGTCCCCATCGCCAGCGCGTGGCTGTGCCCCGTCTGCAGCAGCGTCGCCAGAATGGCGAGGCCGGCGGCGGCGCGCGACCGCAGCACGCTACGACCGCCGCCCACGACCAGCGCCATTGCCGGTACCGCCGCCAGTTGCAGCAGGACGACGTGACCGAATACCGTGTGCGCCAGGACCGGACCGATCGCCGCGACCGCCGCCGCGACACTGGAGGCCTCGGCCAGGATGCCGGCGACGATGACCAGCCAGGCCGCCAACGCAACGGCGTCGAGGGCCAGGCTGGCCCAGATCAGGCGAAGTAGCCTTCGGTCGAGCGCAGCCACCCCTTCCGGCGCCATGCGATCGAAGGCCGCCGGCGCCACCGCGACCCGGAACACCAGCGTGCCATAGGCCGAGAACAACGCCATGACCGACAGGCTTCTGACGAAGGCGACCAGCAGCCCGCCTTCCGCCAGATCGAATGAGGGCAGGGTGCCGTTCAACATGGGCTAGGGCGCCACGGTGAAGCTGAAGCTGCCGCTGGTCTTGTGGGTATCGACCGAGGTCACGCGCCACCGCACCTTGTAGCTGCCGGGCGGCAAGGGCTTGAGACCGACGGAAAACCGCTTGGTGTCGTCCGCTGCTGTGTGCGCATCGCCGAGATCGACGCGCTGACCGGCCCCGTCTTCGACGGTGATGCTGGAAAAATCCGGCTCGAGCGCCTCGGTGAAGGTGAGGGTCGCCATGGACGGCGCGGTTTTGACCGTCGCACCGACGGCGGGGTCCGCCCGGTCGAGAAAGGCATGGGCGCATGCCGCCGGGATGCCGGCGCAGAAGACTGCGCCGGCGAGAAGCAGGAGCCCGAGAAACCGAGTGAGCATGATTCAGGCTCCGAACAGCTTGCCGCTGCCAAGGATCGGCCGGCCGATCGAGTCCGGGAACAGATCGTCGAGAAAGAAATGCAGCTGGACCAGCACGCCCAGCCCATGCCCCTGGCCCTCGCCATAGGGGATGAGCGCCTCGGCGCCGATCTGGGAATATTGCCCGGCCCAGATCACGCCCGGCGCCACGATGCCGGTGGTGCCGTCGCCGGTCCGGTTGGTGAGGCCGCTATCCGGGTTGAAGCCGCGGTTGAACGGCGTGGTCGAGGTGATCTCGACCAGCGGAATCATGCGGTCGAACGGCGCCGTGAGGCCGATATCCTGCACGTGGTGCTGCAGATATTCGAGGCTGTATTCGATGGCGAAACCGGCGTTGAAACTTTCCTGGTTGAGATCGCCATCGCTGTCGACCCGGGTCGGAAAGCTGGCGCCGATATTGCCGGTAATGGCGAAGGGCTTCAGCCAGAGCAGGCTGTCGGGCAGATCGCCGAAGCCCTTGCCGAAATCGAAGGTGGGCGAGACCGTGGTGTGGTCGTCGGCACCGCCATGGTTGACGGCACCGGTATGCCCCCAATCGACATCGACCCCGAGCAAGCCCATGAATTCATGCTGTTCGTTGATGAACAGCTGATATTGCGCGCCGGTGGTGAGGCCGGCGACGCCATATTGCGGTGCTGCACCCTTGGGCTGGAAATAATTCCAGGAATAGGCGGCGGTCAGGCCGAAATCGCTGGTCAACCGCTTGGCGATGTCGGCCTCGACCGCATAGGACTGGCCGCCGGTCGGATCGGAGGGATTCTCGGTCAAGGTCGGCAGCGACGCTTCGTCGGCGACGAAGGGGTCGTCGGTCTGCAAGGTCGCGGGGAAAAAGCGGTCGCCGGCAAAGCCGTGGGCGAGCGCCGCGTCGGCGATCGCGCAGCCGCCTGCACAGGCGAGCAGTGCTGCGCCAATTTTAAGGCGTTGAGACATTTGAAGATCCTGCGGTCCGAGTTTCTGGAGCCTGGCGGCCGAAGGGCCGACCGGACGATTTGGTGCAGAGACGTCAGACCGAAGGCGGGGGTGCTCGCGCTTGAGGACACGAAGCGATGCGGGACGGCAGAATCGATTCGGCGGCCGGGAAATCCACCGACGCGATCCAGACCGGCTCGGGCAGCAGCATTTCAGGCGCCGGCGGCACCAGACTGCCGAGCAGCTGCGCGGCCTGGCATACAGGGCAGTCGGGGGCGCGATGGCTGGGCGATTGGTCGGGTTGGGGATTTGTCTGCCGGCCGGCAGCGTCGATCTGGCAGATCGGCGACATCTCCGCCATGGCCGGCATCGGCAGCAGCGACATCACCATCTGGCTGAACAGCGCCAGCAGGGCGAGCAACGTGCCGAGGCGCCGTTGCACTTGGCACCCTCCGCTGCTGGTGAACCGCCCGCCGAACCGCATCATGCCTGTCGCCTGCGGGAGGGTTGCCGATCCCGCTGCCCCTCCATAGCACTCCCGGCCGCGCTCTGCCAATCCTGGGCATGCCGGCCGGCGATCAATGTTCCTTACAGAGCGTGATCGTGCCGGGTGGGCCGACGCAGTCCTGGTCATTCGAGACGGAATGGGGGGCACCCTCGGCATAGGGCGACCAATCGCTGCCGTCGCGGCGATCCGCGGCCGGCTTGGCGGCGGCAATCGCCGCCCAGATCTGTTTTTGGACCTTGATATGCGTTTCCAGATCCTGGTTGCCGCTGGCCGGCGCTGTGCCCCCGGCCTGGGTCAGGATGCGCACGAGTTCGGGATAGATCTTCTTCAGATCGACCGTCGGATAGCTTTCGTCGCCGAGCACCACAGTCGGCGAGGTGACGCAGATCTCGACCTTGCCGGCGGTCAGATTGCGCACCCGGACATGGAAATAATCGGCACCGCCCAGGCCCTCGAGCCGGATCAGCCCGCGCTGCGCCGCATTCTGCAGCGAGGTGACCGATTTGCCGATCTTGATCACGGTCTGGCCCAGCGACAGCGACTCCGGCGCGCTGGCCAGGATCGTGCCTGCCGCCGGCGCCTGCATCGACTCGTCCAGGCAATAGGCGCTGACATCATAGGTGCCGCCCGGCGACAGCACATAGCACCCCGGCGCCAGCACGATGCGCTGGAACGGCCTGGCCGCCACCGGCGCGGCACCGATCGACAGCAGGGCCAGCAGCAGCACGAGGACCCGCGCCATCAGGGGCGACCCGGCCAATATATCATGACGTCGAGCGGCATCAGCGCCTCAGGGCAGGGGCGAGATATCGACGATGCGCGCCCGCACCCAGATCTTGGCCGGGAAGTCGGGCCTTTCATCCCAGATGCCGAGCAGGGCGGCGCGGATCTCGACCGGCTGGCCCGGCTTCAAGTCGCGCAACTGGTTGAACAGGCGCGTCTCCGGTTCGGCCCAGCTATCGGAATCGAGACCGCCCTCGGGCGAGAGCCCGCCGACCCAGCTCGACGGGCAGGCCTCGATCTCGCCCGCTTCCTTGCCCGTCTCGGAGACGATGATCCGGCCGGCCGGCCCGACCCAATCGATGCCGCGATGCTGCTGGATGAAGGAAACGGCCTCGGCCCGCACCGCGTCGAGGGCATGCTGCTTTGCAGTCGGATCAGGCACCGCCGCCGCCGCCCGCGCCCGCTCGACCAGGGCGCAGAAATCCTGCTGGTCCTTGGGCGGCGGCGTCGCCCCGAAGCCGGGCGCCGACAGCAGCAGGAGCGCCCCTGCCGCCGCAATCGCCGGAAGGCGGCTATGCATGGCGATCCCTCCTGGTCGCGGCCCCACCCCGTCGGCGGCCGCCGGTTGACAGTCCCGCAGAATACTCGATCATCGCAACCATTGAACTCTATGGATATCGGAGCCGACCATGAAATTTCCGCTGCGGGCTTTTGTCGCCGCCACCCTGGCCTGGCTCGCCCTCGGCCCGGCCGCACACGCGGTCGAGGGCGACGCCACCGGCTGGTGGCTGGACGAATCGAAGCAGGGCGGCATCCTGATCGCCCCCTGCGGCGACAAGATGTGCGGGACACTGGGCTGGATGCTGCACCCGCTGGACGACAAGGGCCAGCCGAAATTCGACACCAAGAACCCCGACCCCAAGCTCCGGAGCCGGCCGATCTGCGGGTTGGCGCTGATGGGCGGTTTCACCAAATCCGGTCCCGGCGAGTGGGAAGATGGTTGGGTCTACAACTCGCAAGACGGCAATACCTATGATTCGAAGTTCAGGCTGCAGGCCGACGGCACGCTGCGGCTGCGCGGTTTTGTCGGCATCTCGCTGCTCGGCGCCAGCCAGGTCTGGACGCGGCCGACCGAGCCCCTGACCCCCTGCACGCCACCCAGCTGAGGCACCGGCGAGGCACACGGCTTCAGTCGATCGCATCGCGCGCTTCACTTTGTTTAAATCTTTACGTGCAAGATGCGACGGTGGCCTCCCTGGAGCGGGGCTGGGATTACGGCGCCGCGCCGGCGGTCCCACTGGAGTTCGAGCATGCCGTCGATCGCCCTGGATTGGCTGGTTTCCGCCGATGGTTTCGGACCGCTGGGTGCTGCACCTGCGGATGTCCTGGCGATCGAGCTGGTGGCCAAGCTGCTGATCGCGGCCGCCTGGCTCGCAATCCTGGTATTAATGGTTGTATTGGTGCTGAGGCGGCGCGACCTGCTGACGCGGCAGGCCTATGTCCTGGCCGGTCTGGTTTTCGCGCTGAGCGCCGCCTCGCCGCTGCTGCTCGTCGCCGCGATCTGGCTGCCGCTCGGCGGCATCGCCGTCCTGGCCGAGGCCGCTTGCGGCCTGGTGCTGGCGCTTGCCGCCATCGTGCTGTGGCGGATCCTGCCGCAGACCCTGACCATGCCCAGCCGGGCCAATCTCCATGCCGCCAATGCCCGGCTCGAGGCCGAGATCCGCGACCGGATTGCGGCACAGGCCACCGTCTCGGCGCTTAATGCCGAACTCGAACAGCGCGTCGCCGCCCGCATGGCGGAGCTGACCCGCAGCAACGCCGAGCTGCTCGCCGAAATCGCGCTGAAGCACGAGCTGACCACCGAGCTCGCCCGGGCCCGCGATCAGGCCGAAGGCGCCAACCGCGTCAAGTCGATGTTCCTGGCCGCGATGAGCCATGATCTGCGCACGCCGCTCAACGCCATCATCGGTTTTTCGGAGATGGTGCTGCAGGAGGTGCGCGGTCCGATCGGCCATCCCAAATACCACTCCTATATCGAGGACATCCACCGCAGCGGGCATTTGCTGCTGAGCCTGATCAACAACATCCTGGACCTGTCCAAGATCGAGGCCGGCAAGCATGAACTCGTGCCGGCGCTGGTCGATGGCCGGCGGGTCGCCGAGGACTGCGTGGCGCTGGTCGCCGGCCAGACCGGTTTCGCGCAGATCGAGCCGAGCCTCGTCGTGCAGGGCGACGGAAGGATCTATGCCGATGAGCTGGCGTTGCAGCAGATCGTCCTCAACCTGATCGGCAATGCCGCAAAATTCACCCCGGCCGGCGGCCAGATCGCCATCACGCTCGCCCGCTCACCCGAGGGCGGCAGCACGCTCGCCATCACGGATACCGGCATCGGCATGGATGAGAAGGGCATCCGCAAGGCGCTGGAGCCATTCGGCCAGGCCACGTTGACGGCGCGGCCCCGCGGCAGTGGCAGCGGGCTTGGCCTCACCATCGTGACAAGGCTGGTCGAGGCCCATGGCGGCCGCTTCTCGATCGACAGCGCCCCCGGCTATGGCACCACCGTGCGCATCTGGTTCCCCGGTCCGCCCGCCGAGCGCAGCCCGGAACAGGCGCTGCTGCGCCTGGCCGAAGCGTCGGCCGGCGCCGATCACCAGGATTTCGTGGTCAGGTAGTTCTGGGCGAGGAAGCGGTAGAGATCCTTGATCATGCCCTCATTGGCGACCGAGATCTCCAGGCTGATCGACTGCCAGCGCTTGATGATGTCGTCCCAGCTCATCAGCCGGGCATGGAGCGCGTCGCGCGATTCGCGGATGAAGGTGATCGTCGCCTCGAGATTGCGCAGCACGGCCAGGATCTCGGCGCAATTGCCGTCAACATCGGCAAAGGCCTTGTTGAAGAGGTCGATCGGCTTCAGCAGCAGATTGTTGACCCGGATCAGCTCCTCGTCGAGGGTCTTGTCCTTGCGGTAGACCCGGCGGAACGAGGCGACCTTGCCCTGGAGCTGCTGGATCGAGGCGAAGCTCGAGCGCAGCGCCTCGATATAGACCAGCTCGCGCGTCAGCTTGTCGAGGCGGGCGCGCACCTCCTTCTCACCGGAGAGGCCGAGCCGCTCGGCGACCTTGGCATAGCCGGCCTTGACCCGGGCGACCACGGCCGGATCCTCGACCAGCTGCAGGATCTCGATCGGATCGACGACCAGCCGCTCCTGGCCGTTCAACCAGCCATTGAGCTGCAGGATGACGCGGCCTTCGGCGATCTCGATATGCTCGTCATCGACCCGCCACGAGGCGGTGCCGTCAAGCAGCTCGCGCGGGATCGAATCGCCGGGCCGGATCACCTTCACATATTTGAGCCCGGCGATGACGGTCTGCAGCAGCGTCGCATCGGCCGTGCCCTCGATATTGAACTCCTTCACGAGCGAGGACAACGGCACCAGCGCATCGAGCGTGCCGAGCTTCATGCCCATGCAGGGCCGGCCATCGGAACCGAGCACGAAGCGCGCCTCCGGGGCGCTGAACAGCGCATGCGAAAACTCGAAGAGCGTACTGCCGGCGGGAATCGGAGGCAAAGATCAGGCCCGGTCGTTGGAGGCGGCGCGTACCGACCATAGCCGGATCCTCGGCCGGACGGTAGTCGCTCGCGCGGGGTGGTGGGCGCGCGGGTGAGCGAGGTTTTCGATTTCCCTGTTGCAGTTTGACGCTTCGGCGGCAAGGGCCGTCCGTGCGGTGATTACGGGAGTTATATATTGCGTCCCTGAGTCTCCTTGTCCCTGAGTCTCCCTTAGACTCCTCCTCCCCTTGCAGGAGGAGGTCGGGAGGAGGCATGAGATACGGGGACACAATACATAACTTGGGCTACGCCGCGCCGCGTGGCGGGAGTGCTGTAGAGACTACAGCGCTCCCGCCCGGTTATCGGTGGCTGGCTCGGAGAAATGAGACGCAGATTTAACGGATGCCAACGGATTGCCACGGATGGTCCGATCGACAATCGGCATCTGCCAGTGCTCGGGGCCAGAATTACGAATTGCTCATCCGTGCCAATCCGTGGAATCCGTGTTCTGAATTATGTATTGTGTCCCTGAGACTCCGAAGTTATGTATTGTGTCCCCGAGACTCCCGCCCGAGACTCCGTCGCCGAGACTCCCGGTTGACAATCAAGCGGGCGCAGCGATAGCGCGACGATTTTGCCTTCGGCCATGACGAAGCCCGATCCCGCGTTATAGGATTGCCGCGACGCCATTTTCGGGCAGGGGGATGCCGGATGAGCCTCGACGCCGCCGTGACCGCGCCCGCCCGCTTCTGGGCGCCGCCGATCTTTCCCGCCGCGACCTGGTATTTTGCGCTGAGCACGGCGGCAGCCGCGGTGCTGGCGCTTTATGCAGCCTTTGTCCTGCAGCTCGACAGCCCGGGCTCGGCCATGACCACGGTCCTGATCGTGGCCAGTCCGCTGCACGGCATGGTTCTGTCCAAGAGCCTCTGGCGCATAATCGGCACGGTGATCGGCCTGATCATGTCGATCGTGCTGATCGCGGCCGCCGATCAGGCGCCCTGGCTGTTCATCCTGTGGCTCGGGCTGTGGCTCGGGCTGTGCACCTTCGTCTCCTCCTATCTGCGCTATTTCCGCGCCTATGCCGCGGTGCTGGCCGGCTACACGGTGAGCCTGGTGGCGTTGCCGGCGGTCGAGCAACCGGACCAGATCTTCGCGCTCGCGACCAGCCGCCTCGCCGTGGTCATGATCGGCATTCTCTCCCTGGCCCTGGTCAAGAGCGTGTTCGCCTTCGGGATCGGCCGGGTCAGGCTGCGGCCGGCACTGCGCGGCGCGCTGCTCGCGACCGGCCAGTTCGCGACCCGGGCACTCGAACTCATGCCGGACCTGGCGCAGCAGCGGCGCGTGCTGGCGGAACGCCTCAACGCCCTCGACCCGCTCGTGCATGCCGCGGCCAACGAATCGGCCGAGACGGCGCTGCAGGCGCCGTCGGTGCGCCTGTTCGTGATGATCCTGTTCAACATCACGACCCTGGTCGCCGGTATGCACGACACGCTGGCGGCGATCGAGGCGGCAGGCGCCTTGCCGGCGCCGCTCGCAGCGGCCCGCGCGGCGGTGCGCGACCTGGTCCGGGCGCTGGCCGATGCCGACCTGCTGATCGGCCCGGCCGGGGCCGGGCTGGTCGAGACGGTGCGGCAGCTCCTGGCCGAGAAATCGGCGGAGCTGGCGGCCGAACTCGCGGCCGAACGCAATCCGGCCGCCCTGCAGAACCTGGCGCTCGCCATCCGTTTCGAAGACATTGCCGAGGAAATCGCGCGGGCCCGCGACACTCTGATCGATATCGAGCGCGGCCGGAGCGGCCGGCAGGTGACGCCGATCACCTATCACCGCGATACCACGCAGGCGGTGATCAATGCCAGCCGGGGGGCACTCGCCACATTCGCCGGCGGCGCCTTCTGGATCTTCAGCGCCTGGCCGTCGGGCAGCAGCATGCTCTCGCTGCTCATGGTCGTCTCGGTGCTGCTCGGAACCGCGGACCGGCCCGATCTGGCGGCGCTGGGCTTCCTGCGCGGCATCCTGCTGGCCGGGTTGGTCGCCTTCGCCTGCGTGTTCTTCGTGCTCACCCGGATCGAAGGCTTTCCGCTGCTGGCTTTGACCCTGGCCGTGGTCGTGACCAGCGCCGCCCTGATCTCGACCCTGCCCAAGCATACCGGCTCGGCCACTGCGTTTCTGATCTTCTTCTCGACCTTCCTCGGCCTGGGCAATCCGATGCCCTACGCCCCGATCGCGACACTCAACTTCATCGGTGCCGCCGTGGTCGGCGCAATGGTCGCGGTGGTCGCCTTCCGCATCCTGTGGCCGGCCAATCCCGAGCGGGTCGTGCGCCGCATCATGCGCAGCATCGTCGAGGATCTGGGCGGGTTGGCGCGGCGCCGGGACGTGCCGGCGCTGACGGTCTGGGAAAGCCGCATGGTCGACCGGGTAGCCCGGCTCGGGACCCGCCTGGCCCAATCGCCGCGGCGCCCGGCCGTGGTCGAAGGCGGACTGGCCGCCCTGCAGATCGGTCGCGAGCTGATGCGCGCACGCCGCATGCTGGCGCCGCTCCATCTGCCGCCCGCGCTCGAAGCCAGCATCGAGCGGGCGCGCGAGGCCGATCACCATATGGCGGCGTCGCCCGAACGGGCCGCTGCGGCGACGGCGCAAGCGGTCCAGGACCTGCTCGCCGCTGCCACCGCGGCCCCGTCCGAGACCGGCAGCACCCAGGTGCCGGCCGACGAGGCGGGCGCGCTGCTGCGGATCGCCGCGTCGCTCCATGCCGTATCCGAGCTGCTGAGCCGACATCGCAGCTTCTTCCAGCTCACGGTGCTCGACGAAACGGAGGCCGCATGATCGCCGAACTCGACATCGCCGGGATCTTCATCGCCCCGATCGTCGCCTATGCGGTACTTGCCGCCGCCCTGTTCTTCCAGCTGCGCTGGGGCCTGGCGCGGCTCGGTTTCTGGCGCTTCGTCTGGCATCCGGCCCTGTTCGAAGTCTCGCTCTACCTCGCCATCCTGTCCCTGCTCGTCCTTGCGTGAGAGACCGCCCATGAGCCTTCTCCCCAAACTCGCCCGGGTCGCCATCACCCTCGTCATGCTGCTGATCGCGCTCTGGCTCACGGCGGCGCTCTGGCAGCGCTACATGCTGGCGCCCTGGACCCGCGACGGAAGGGTCCGGGCCGAAGTGGTCGATGTGGCACCTGAGGTGCCGGGCACGGTCATCGACATCCCGGTCAAGGACAATGCCTTCGTCCATAAGGGCGATGTGCTGTTCACCATCGACCCGGCCCGCTTCAAGATCGCGCTGGCCCAGGCCCAGGCCCAGGTCGATGCCGCCAAGGAGGATCTGCAGCTGAAGCTGGCCGACGCCAAGCGGCGCCAGGGCCTGACCGGCGTGGTCTCGACCGAGGAACAGGACCGCTACAAGAGCACCGCCACCGTCGCCACCGCCCAGCTCGATGCGGCCCAGGCCGCCCTCGACCTGGCCAAGCTCAATCTGGAGCGCTCGGTGCTGCATTCGCCGGTCAATGGCTATGTCACCAACCTCAGGCTCCGTGTCGGCGATTACGCCCAGGCCGGCCAGCCGCGGGTCGCGGTCATCGACGCCGATTCCTACTGGATCATCGGCTATTTCGAAGAGACCAAGCTGAAGCGCATCCAGGTCGGCGACCTGGCCCGGATCAAGCTGATCGGCTATGACCAGCCGCTGACCGGCCATGTCGAGACCATCGCCCGCGGCATCAACGAGCAGAATGGCGGCCCCGACCGTCAGGGGCTGCAGGATGTGAACCCGGTCTTCACCTGGGTCCGCCTGGCGCAGCGCATCCCGGTCAGCCTGCATATCGACCAGGTCCCCGACGGCGTGGTGCTGGCCGCGGGCATGACCTGCACGGTCTCGATCGGCCCCAAGGAGACCGGCCCGGCACCGCTTTCCGGACGGGTACTCACCTGGATCGAGGAGGTGCTGTAACGTGGCGATCGTCCGACTCGCCCCTCGGCTGGGCGCGCTGGCGCTCGCCGCCGGTCTCGCCGCCTGCACCGTCGGGCCGGAGTATCAGCCCGACGAGATGGCACTGCCCGCCGGCTGGACCGAAAGCCGGGCCGCCGCCGAGGCGCAATCGATCGAGCGGCTGAAAAGCTGGTGGGCCGAATTCCAGGACCCGCTGCTCGACAAGCTGGTCGGCCAAGCCATCGCCGGCAATTACGATTTGAAGATCGCGCGGCAGCGGCTGGTCCAGGCCCGGGCCGAACGCGCCATCGCCGGCGCTGCCGACTATCCGCAGGTCAAGGCCGAGGCCTCGCGTACCAATTCGAATTCGAGCACGACTGTCGGTTGGCCGCCCGGCATCGGTCAATACCATACCTGGGTCGCCGGTTTCGACGCCTCCTGGGAACTCGACGTCTTCGGGGGCACGGCCCGTTCCAAGGAAGCGGCCGAAGCCGAGATCGGCGCCGCCATCGAGGATCGCCGGGCCATCCTGGTCAGCCTGTTGGCCGAGCTTGCCGATGCCTATGCCGGCCTGCGCGTGAGCCAGCTGCGCCGGTCGATCGCCGAGCACAATATCGAGGTCGCCCAGAAGGCCGTGGCGCTGACCCAGACCCAGCTCGATCGCGGCTTCGGCACCGAACTCGACCTCGCGCAGGCGCGCGCCCAGCAGGAGACCGTTGAGGCCGGCATCCCGCAGCTCGACGCCGCGATCGCCCGCGCCATCCATGCCATCGCCCTGCTGCAGGGCCAATTCCCCGAGCAGCTGCCGGGCGATCTCGTGACCGAGCTCGAACGCCCGGCGCCGCTGATGACGGTGCCGGCCAGCCTGCCCGTGACACTGCCCTCGGAAGTGGTGGCAAACCGGCCCGATATAAGGCGGGCCGAGCGCCGCTACGCCGCCGCCAATGCCCGCATCGGCGTCGCCACGGCGGCACAATTCCCGGATTTCTCGATCCCGCTGCTGATCGAGCCGAATTCAGCGGCGCTGCACACCCTGTTCGAAGCGCGCAGCCTGGATTGGACGGTTGGCGCCGCCCTGTCGCAGACGGTGTTCGACGGCGGCCGGATCGACGCCCGGATCGAAGCCGCCAAGGCTGCCGCCGAACAGGCCCGCCTCGGCTACGAGACGAGTGTCCAGGGCGGCTTCCGCGAAGTCGAGGATGCGCTGGTGAACTACCGCACCGAGGCCAGGCGCCATGTGACGCTGAAGGCCGTGGTCGCCGACGACCGAAAAGTACTTGACCAGGCGACCCGGCTTTACGGCGCCGGCCTCACTGATTTCCTCAAGGTGCTGGACGCCGAGCGTTCGGCCTATGCCGCCGACGATGTCGAGGCCCAGAGCCGCTACGCCGAGGTCACCGATGTCATCGCGCTCTTCAAGGCGCTGGGCGGCGGCTGGCAGGCGGTGCCGTTCGACGATGTGCCGGTGGCGGCGAAGGAGGCGGAAGGGCGCTAAGCCGGCGGGATCGTGATCGTGATCGGCTCCGCCGCGTGGATCGCCGGAGAGGGCGCGCGCGATCGGTTGGCCCGTCCAATCCTCTGGCCGAACGACACGGATTTTTTTCCGAGGAAGATTCCCGGCCGTTCGACCGACCAGTAAAGCCCCCAGGCAACAGCGGCTGAGAGGATGGCGACGATGGCGAACATCTCGATAGACGCCACGGTCGAATTGCCGAATGACAGGGCCAAAAGGGCTGATTCGGGGAGGCATTTGGGCAAGATGTAGATGATCATGTAGTGGACCAGATAGAAACTATAGGAGATCCGGCCGAGAAGGCGCAACGCGCCGGCCTGCAGCCAGCGTATCGGCACGGCTTCATAGGCGATCATTCCGACCATGAGGAAACAGCACGCGGCCTCGACCACGATCGTCGCTTGTTCCTCCAGGCCAAGCATAGTGCGCGCCGGAATATCGACGAGCATTGCCGCGACGATCACGGCAATGGCCAGGGCCGGCCGCAGTCGCCGGAAGAATGCGCCGCTATCGGCCAGCAGCATGCCGACGACGAACACGAACAGATTCCGGCCGATCTCGTCGGCAGCATAGAGAGATCGCAGGAACGAGCCGATCAGCAGCAGAGCGCCCAGGGCCGCGAGCCCGCGTGCGCCAAACCGGCCGCGCAAATACCAGGCCGCCAGGATCAGCGGCGTTGCCGCGACTTCGACCCGCGTGCTCCAGGTCGGCAGGATCATTGTCGACTGGAGCAGGAACGCGTTGCCCAGCGTGGTCGCCAGCGGGCGCCCAGCGACACCATGGAGAATCCACTGCGGCTCGAGCGCGGCATAGGCGAACACCACGACCAGGACGGCCGGGTAGATCCTGAAAATCCGCGACACGATGAAGGACAGCGACAGGGCCCCGCGGCCATCGGCCTTCATCTTGTCCAGCGCCAGGGTGAGCACGAACCCGCTCAGCACAAAGAAAAACGTCACCGCACTGTTCCCAGCCCCGGTGAAGAACGCCAACAGCTGCGGGTTGATCGGCGCCAGCCGCAACCGCGGCCAGAACTGCAGGCTGTGCAGGCTATGAAGGCCGCAGACGAAAAGGGCGGCAAGGCCGCGGGCGGATTCAAGACCGGGAATAAAGTGCTTGCGCCCCGTGGCAATCATATCGCTCAAACCATTCGGCCCTTGAGGGTCGGCAGCGCCGTCTCGGCGGAATTGCATCACCGGCACTTCCCGCAGGCGTCCGCCCTCAACTCGCCCAAGGCGCCACTTTCCGATCCCATCTCTGGTCGCGCAGCGCCGCCATCAAAGACGGCGGCAGGGGTTCCAGGCCGCTCAGCCCGGTGTTCTGCGCGATATGCGCGGGCCTCCTCATGCCGGCGATCACAGTCGAGACCGCCGGATTCTGCAGGATGAAGCGCAGCGCCAGTTCCGGCAGCGTCATGCCGGCCGGCAGGATGCGCTTCAGCCGGGCGACGCGCTCGACCGTCTCGGGCAGGTTCTCCGGCCCGAAATAGCGGGCGCGCCAATCGCCGGCGGGAAAACGCGTCTCGAGCGTGAGCTTGCCGCCCAGGCTGCCTTCGTCCAGCGGCACGCGGGCGATCACGCCGATATTGTGCTCGGCACAGATCGGCAGCAGCGCGTCTTCCGGCGCCTGGTCGAAGATATTGTAGATCACCTGCACCGTATCGATCAGGCCGGTTTCGATGGCCTTGATGCCATTGCCAGGCTCCCAGCGGTTCAGGCTGATGCCGAAATACTTGGCGACCCCGGAGTGCTTGATGTGCTCGACCACCTTTCGGAACTTCGGGTCGGCGGCCCAGCTGTCGTCCCAGACATGCAGCTGCAGCAGATCGATCTGCTCGACGCCGATGCGCCGGCGCGAATCCTCGGCGTATTTGACGATGTGATCGAGCGGGAAGACCGTGTCGAATTCATCTTCGGCGCTGGCCGGCCATTTGTCGTTCGCCGGCGGGATCTTGGTCGCGGTATGGATGCGCGCCGGGCGGCACGCCGCGACCAGGCGGCCGAGCAGCTGGTCGCTGCGCCCCGCGCCATAGGCCCAGGCCGAATCATAGAAATTGCAGCCGGCCTGCATGGATTGCCGCATCGCTTCCAGCGAGGCGGCATCCTCGGATTCCGACCAGTCGCCCATGCCCCAGAGGCCGTGGCCGATTTCGCTGACCTGCAGGCCCGTCCGACCGAGGCTTCGATACTTCATAAGGGTCTCCCATTCATTCCAAGCGGTCCAGGATCACCGGCCGGGCCGGGGGTGGCGCCGCGCCGATCGCAACGGCATGCCGCCGCAACAGTACGGTAGCCCGCTCGGCACTCGCCTCGTCGCGGGCATGGAGCCGGCAGAGCGGCCGGTCGGGGCCCACTTCGCTACCGATCGCGGCGACCTGGTCGAAGCCGGTGGCATAGTCGATCGTGTCGCCCGGCCGGTGGCGGCCACCGCCCAGCGCCAGCACGGCGAGGCCGATGGCCCGGGCATCGATGGCGGCGACAAAGCCCGGCCGCAGCGGCAGCACCGGTCGGATGATCGGCGCCGCCGGCAGATACGCTGCAGGCCGCTCGACGAGATCGCTCGGACCGCCCAGTGCTGCGACCATGCGGGCGAAGCGCTCGGCCGCGGCCCCGGAATCGAGCGCCGCGGCGATCTTCGCCTCGGCCTCGGCCGGGTCGTGGGCGAGACCGCCGAGCAGCAGCGCCTCCGTGGTCAATGCCCGCGCCACCCGGTCGAGCCGCGCCTCACGCCGGGCGCCGGTCAGATAGGCGATCGCCTCCACCACCTCGAGCGCGTTGCCGGCGCTGTCGCCCAGCACCTCGTTCATGTCGGTCAGCAGCGCCACCAGCCGCAGCCCGGCGCCCCCGGCCACCGCCACCAGGCTCTGCGCCAGACGCCGCGCATCCTCGGCCTGGCGCATGAAGGCACCGCTGCCGAATTTCACGTCCATCACCAGCCCCTGCAGCCCGGCTGCCAGCTTCTTCGACAGCACCGAGGCAGTGATCAGCGGCATCGATTCGACCGTGCCGGTGGTGTCGCGGACGGCATAGAGGCGGCGATCGGCCGGCGCCAGCTCGTCGGTCTGGCCGATGATGGCGCAGCCGATCTCGGTCACGGTGCTGCGGAAGCGCGTGAGATCGGGCTGGGTGACATAGCCCGGGATCGCATCCAGCTTGTCGAGCGTGCCGCCGCTATGGCCGAGGCCGCGGCCGGCGATCATCGGCACCAGCGCGCCGCAAGCCGCCAGGATCGGCGCCACCATCAGGCTGGTCTTGTCGCCGATGCCGCCGGTCGAGTGCTTGTCGAGCACCGGCCGATCGCCCGGCCAGGCGAGCACCGTGCCGGATTGCGTCATGGCTCGGGTCAGCGCGCTGCATTCATCGAAGCTCATGCCGCGGCAGCACACCGCCATGGCAAAGGCGCCGACCTGGCCCTCGGTCAGGCTGTGATCGGCGATGCCGGCGACCAGGAAATCGATCTCGGCCGGCGCCAACTCGGCACCGTCGCGTTTGCGCGCCAGGATCTCCTTGACGATCACCGCCCTATTCCTCGACCGGCAGGCCGAGGGCGAGCAGCACGTCGTTGAGCAGGGCGTCGCCGCCGATGCGGAAGCCCGCGGCACTGGCCGCACCCTCGCCCAGGATCCGGTCGTAGAGCGCCAGAAAGGGCTGGGCCTCGCTCAAGCTGCGGATGCCGCCCGCCGCCTTGAAGCCGACCCAGCGGCGCCGGCGCTGTGCCTCGGCAATGACAGTCAGCATCACCGCCGCCGCTTCGGGCGTGGCACCGGGCTGGGTAGCCCCGGTCGCGGTTTCGAGGAAATCGGCACCGCCCTCGATCGCCGCCTCGGCAGCACGGCGGATCAGCGCCGGGGTGCCAAGCTGGCCGGTTTCGAGGATGGTCTTGAGCAACACCTTGCGGCCGCAGGCGACGCGGGCGGCTCGGGTCAGCGCCACCAGCGCCGCGCGGTCGCCGGCGAGCAGCGCGCGATACGGCAGGACCAGATCGATCTCATCGGCCCCAGCGGCAATCGCGGCGGCGAGTTCGGCAATGACGTCATCGAGAGCGCCGGCGCCGTCGGGAAAATTTACGGCGACGGCGACCGGCACGGCACTGCCCGCCAGCGCCGCCTTGGCGAGCGGCACCAGCGATTGCGCTATGCAGACCGCCGCGACATTGCCCGCGGGGGTACGCGCCCGGGCGCAAAGCCGGTGCACCGCATGATCCTGGGCATCGAGATCGGTCAGGTCGATCAGCGGCAGCAAGCGCTGGGCCAGGCGGCGCAGGGTGGCCGGGCCGCTCATTGCACTTGATCCGCCGCGCTCAAATCGCTCATCGCCTCACCGGCTCTTGACGAAGGGCTGGCCCAGCGCCTTCGGTGCCCGCGCCGTGCCGACGAAGCCGGCGAGCAGGAACAGGGTCAAGAGATACGGCAAAGCCTCGACGAATTGAACCGGCACGACGCCGATCACCGGCAGGGCGACGCCCTGGAGCCGGACCTGCAGCGCATCGGTAAAGGCAAAGAGCAGGCAGGCGCCACAGGCCGGCAGCGGCCGCCACTTGCCGAAGATCAGCGCCGCCAGCGCCAGATAGCCGCGCCCGGCGACCATGTCGCGGGTGAAGCCAGCCCCTTGGGCAATGGCCAGATAGGTGCCGGCCATGCCGGTCAGGGCGCCGCAGATCGCCAACCCCTGATAGCGCAGCCGCGCCACCGACAGGCCGGCAGCGTCGACCGCATGGGGATTCTCGCCGACCGCACGCAGCCGCAGCCCGAAGCCGGTGCCGTAGAGCAGCCAGACCAGCACCGGCAGCAAGGCCGCCGTGGCATAGACCAGCAGATTATGGCCGCTGATCAGCACCCGCCAGACCGGTCCGAGCACGTCGCCGCCGGGCAGCACCACCGACATGAAGCGCGCCGAGGCCGGCAGGGCCGGTGTCCGGCCACCCTGGCCGAACCAGGAGAGACCCAAGAGCGGGGCCAGCCCGCCGATCAGGACGTTGAGCGCCATGCCCGAAATGACCTGGTCGCCGCGCTGGTGGATCACGGCATAGCCATGGAAGAGGGCGAAGCCGATCGAAACCAGCATGGCAGCGGCCAGCGCCAGCCAGGGCGAGCCGGTGAGTGCTGCGACCGTGGCGGCTGCGAAGGCGCCGGCAAGCATCAGCCCTTCAAGCCCGAGCGCCACCACCCCGGCCCGCTCGGAAAACAGCCCGGCCAGCGCCGCCAGGATCAGCGGCATCGCCAGCCGGAGCGTCGAGGCCAGCACCGAGAGGATGTCGAGCAGGCTCATCGCCGGCGCCACAGCGCGGTCACCGGTCGCCGCCAGAGCTGCTCCAAGGCACCGCAGAACAGGATTACCAGCCCATCCATGACGATGACGATGTCGCGCGTGACCTGGGGATAGTCGAAGGACAGCTCCGAGCCGCCCTGGTAGAGCGCCCCGAACAGCAGGGCCGCCAGGACAACGCCGAAGGCATGGTTGCGCCCCATCAGCGCCACGGCGATGCCGACGAAACCGGCACCACTGGTAAAGCTCAGCACCAGCCGGTGCTCCACCCCCATCGCCTCGTTGACGCCGATGAGACCGGCGCAGGCGCCGCCCAGGCAGACCGCCAGCACGGCGAGCGTGCCGGCCGGGATTGCGGCATAGCGCGCCGCTTCCGGGCTCTGGCCGGCGGCGCGCAGCTCATAGCCCCAGACCGAGCGGTTGATCAGCAGCCAGGCCAGGAAGGCCGCGACCAGGGCCAGCAGCAAAGAGAGGTTGAGCGGCGAGCCCTCGATCCCCGGCAGGGCCAGCGACGGCGCGAAGCCGGCGGTCTCGGGCGAGGGATCGCCGGGCGCCTTGATGACATCGACCAGCATCCAGGTCAGCAGCTTGGACGCCAGAAAATTGAACAGGATGGTGGTGATGACGATATGGCTGCCGCGCCGGACCTGCAGCAGCGCCGGCACCAGCGCCCAGGCCGCTCCGCCGGCGAGTGCTGCGGCCACGACCAGTGGCAGTGCGGCCCACCACGGCCAGCCCGGCAAACCCAGGCACACCAAAGCCACCGCCAGCCCGCCCAGCATGGCCTGGCCTTCGCCGCCGATATTGAACAGCCCGGCCCGCGCCGGCAGTGCTACGGCCAGGCCGGCGAAGATGAAATTCGTGGCGTAGTAGAGCGTATAGCCGATGCCGTCGCCGCTGCCGAAGGCGCCCTCGGCCATGCTGGCCAGCGCCGTCCAGGGCGGCACGCCGATGATGGCGAAAACCACCCCCGACACGGCCAGCGCCGCCAGCAGATTGAGCAGCGGGATGAGGCCGTAATCGATCAGCGGCGGCAGGTCCCGGTTGGTCATGCGGCGAGCCCGGCCATCATCAGCCCGATGCGGCGCTCGCTCGCCTCGGCCCGGCTGAGTTCGCCGGTAAAGCGCCCGCCGGCCATGACCAGGATCCGGTCCGAGAGCGCCAGGATCTCGTCGAGTTCGGACGACACCAGCAGGATCGCGGTGCCGGCATCGCGCAGGGCGCGGAGCCGGGCATGGATCAGCTCGATGGCACCGATATCGACGCCGCGCGTCGGCTCGCCGACCAGCAGCACCTTGGGTGCGCGCGCCATTTCGCGCGCCGCGATCAGTTTCTGTTGGTTTCCGCCGGAAAACGCCGCACTGCGCAGCCGTGGCGCGCCTGGGCGCACCTCATATTCCGCCATGAGGCGCCTTGTCTCGTCCCGCGCCGCACCGATGCGCAGGAAATGCCGGCGCGCATAAGCCGGCTCGCGCTGATATCCCAGGATCGCCGTCTCCCAGGCCTCGAAGCCGGCGATCAACCCCATGCGCTGCCGGTCTTCGGGAATATGGCCGAGGCCGAGGCGCCGCAGCGCCTGGGCGCGATGGCGCTGCGGGACCTCATCGCCTTCCCAGAGCAGCACTCCCTCGACCGGGATCAATCCGGCGAGGGCGGCCAGCAGCTCGCTCTGGCCATTGCCGGAGACCCCCGCGACCCCGGTGATCTCACCGCCGCGCAGCGTGAGATCGATGCGGTCGAGCCGGCGGATGCCGGCACGGTCCTGGACCGTGAACCCGGACGCCGACAGCAGCACCGAGCCGGGCCGGGCGAGCGACGGTGCCGGCAAGGCGGCAAGCTTGCGGCCGACCATCAGCTCGGCCAGCTCCGCCTCGCTGGTCGCGGATGTGGCGAGATCGGCGACCACCCGGCCCTGGTGCATGATTGTCACCCGATCGGTCAGCGCCATGATTTCCCGGAGCTTGTGGCTGATCAGGAAGATCGTCTTGCCCTCGGCTTTGAGGCGCCGGAGGATGGCGAAAAGCTGCTCGGTCTCGGCCGGGATCAGCACCGCGGTCGGCTCGTCGAGGATCAGGATCTCGGCGCCGCGATAGAGCGCCTTCAGGATCTCGACCCGCTGGCGCAGCCCGACCGGCAGCCCGCCGACCACGGCGTCGAGATCGACCGCCAGGCCATAGGAGGCTTCGAGTTCGGCCAGGCGCCGGCGGGCCGCCGCCAGGGCGGGGCCAAGCCGAAACCCGGCCTCGACGCCCAACACAATGTTTTCGAGCACGGTGAAATCGTCGACCAGCACGAAATGCTGATGCACCATGCCGATGCCGAGTGCGATCGCCTGGGCCGAAGTGTCGATCCGGACCGGCTGGCCGGCGAGCAGGATGCGGCCCTCATCCGGCTGGTAGTAGCCGTAGAGGATGCTCATCAAGGTCGATTTGCCGGCGCCGTTCTCGCCGACCACACCGTGGATCGAGCCAGGTGCGGCGGCGAAACCCACCGCGCAATTCGCCTCGACCGCGCCGAAGCGCTTGGAAATGCCGTCGAAGCGGATGGCCTCGGCCAAGCCCGAAACAGCCCTAGAGCGCCGTGACGTCGACCGGGACGATCTTCCCGGCCAGGATATCGGCCTCGGCCTGATCGACCCGGGCCTTCATCTCTTGTGTGATCAGCGCCTTGTTGGTGTCGTCGAAGACCCAGCCCAGCGCCTTTTCCTTGAGGCCGAGCGACAGCGTGCCGCCATGCCAGCTGCCGTCATGGGCGGCCATCATCGACTGGTAGACGGCGAGATCGACGCGCTTGATCATCGAGGTCAGCACCGAGCCCGGATGCAGCGGCCCCTGGTTGCTGTCGACGCCGATCGACAGCTTGCCGGCATCGGCGACGGCCTGCATGACGCCGAGCCCGCTGGCGCCGGCCGCGGAAAACACGACATCGGCACCGCGATCGAGCTGAGTGCGCGCCAGCTCGGCACCGCGCGCCGGATCCTTCCAGGCCTCGGCCGTGGTGCCGACCATGGTCTGCAGCACCGGCAGATCTTGTGTCACATAGTGGGCGCCCTGGATGAAGGCGCCCAGATAGCGCCTTGTGATCGGCACATCCATGCCGCCGACGAAGCCGATCGTGCCGGTCTTGGTCGCGAGGGCGGCCAGCATGCCGACCAGGAAGCAGCCCTCCTGCTCGCGATAGATCACCGATTGGACATTGGGCTGGTCGACCACGGCATCGATGATGGTAAAGCGCTCCTGCGGATAGAGCTTGGCCAGCTTGTCGACCGCGACGGCATTGCCGAAACCGACGCCGATGACCAGTGCCGCCCCGCGCCGGGCCATAGTCTGCAGCGCCTGTTCGCGCTGGCTTTCGCTGGTGATCTCGAAATCGCGGTAGCCGATGCCGGTCTCCTTCTTGAAGCGCTCGGCACCCTCATAGGCGGCTTCGTTGAAGGAGTGGTCCCATTTGCCGCCATAGTCATAGACCAGGGCCGGCTCGGCCTCGTCGGCGCGCGCCGGCAGGGCGGCCATCGTGCCCGCCGCCGCCGCGGCAAGTGCCAGGAAGCGCCGGCGGTCGAGGCGGGCAAATAGGCCGAGGCTGGCAGGCGTATAAATCATCCCAACTCGCAGAATCCGGCCCGGCCCTGAGCCTCAGGCAAAGACGCACGACCGCCGACCCGGCGGGAAGACGATCGTGCGGGCACAGGACCTGTTTAGGCTGTCGCAGCGCGGCTTGTC
>Ga0302314_10003618_pt1 | contig 28458 bp, 34 predicted proteins | sample III_Palsa_N2_3_FD_200533 | JGI IMG/M metagenome (GOLD analysis project Ga0302314, IMG submission 200533) | Peat permafrost microbial communities from Stordalen Mire near Abisko, Sweden - III_Palsa_N2_3 | ecosystem: Environmental > Terrestrial > Soil > Palsa > Peat permafrost | place: Sweden...
TGTCGGTCGTCTACCTGCGCCGCCAGATGCCGGAGACCGCCCGTTTCCTGGCCCGGCTGGGCGGCGAAGGCGACGAGGCGGCGCGGGTCATGCAGCAGATCAGCGGCGTCACCGTGGCCGCGCCCGCCGGCGATCTGCGGTCGTTCGGCGCGGTCTTCGCCCGCCACGCCGGCGCGATCTTTTCCGGCGCGCTGCTCTGGATGATCTACGACCTCGTCGTCTACGCGGTCATCCTCTTCGGGCCCTCGCTGATCGCGCACAGCCTCGGCCTCGGACCCGTGGTTTTCTCGCTTCTGGTGCAGGTGCTCTTCGTCCTGCCGCCGTCGATCCTGTTCTCGCTCTTCCTCATCGACCGCGTCGGCCGAAAACCGCTGCAGGTGTGGGGATTTCTGGTCGGCGGCCTGTTGCTTGCGGTCTTCGCCCTGATGCAGCGCCAACTGCTCGCCATGCCGATCACCGCCTTCGTCGTCTTCGGCCTCTTCAATGTGGCCGAGACCGGACCGGGCCTGGTGTCCGGCGCCGGCGTGCTCGGCGTCGAGCTGGCGCCGACCCGCATCCGCAGCGTCGCCCAGAGCATCACCGTGGCCGGCGGGCGCATGGGCGCGGCGATTAGCGCCTTCGCCTTCCCGCTTCTGTTCGCCGGGATTGGACAGGCGGGCGCCTACTGGGTGATCGTCGCCTTGACCCTGCTCGGCGCGCTGCTGACTCAGCTGCTCGTGCCGGAGACGGGCCGACTGTCGCTGGAGGCGATCACCGAAGACGGCGGCGCCTGACGAATATGCGGCGCCCCCGCCCGCTGCTTACAGCCGCGCGCATCGCCTACAGCCCCAGCCGTCGCGCCTTGGCGGCGATGGCGAGCGCCAGGCGTTCGGCGATCAGGTTGTCGGGGGAGCCGGTCTGCTTGCAGGCGCGGTCGGCGGCGAGCAGTTCGGGCTGCACCTCGGCCAGCGGGCCCAGGTCCCAGGCGCGGGCCTGGCGCAGGAACTCGCGCTCGTTCTTCCAGAACACGCCCGCCGACTTGGCGGCCTCGGCGAGTTCGGCCCCGGCGGCGCGCAGGGTCGCGGTGCGGCGCAGGCGGGCGAGGTGCATACTCATGGCGCGCACCGCCGCCGGACCGCCTTCGCCTTCCTGCGCGGCGCGGCGCAAGCCGGCCTGCGCCGCCGCCAGCCGGCCGCCGAACGCATCCTGCGCCGCATCGGAAAGCGACGCCTCCGGCTCGACGCCGAGGAAGTCCGTCAGGTCGTCGGCCGAACCGGTGGCGCCGCTGCCAGGGCCCAGATAGAGCGCCAGCCGCTCGATCTCCTGGCGCGCCACACCGCGCTCGTGCGGCAGGCGGCGAACGAAGATGTCCAACGCTTCGGCCGTAAGCGACAAACGGTCCTTGGCCAGCGCCTCGCGGGTCAGGCGAGCGAGATCGCCGACCTCGTCCTCGTAGCAGGGGATGGCGACGGCGCCGGCCTGCTTCTCGGCGGCCCGGCGCAGGGCCGAGTCGCGGCCGAGATTGCCGGCCTCGATCAGGAAGAAGGCGTCGGGGTTGTAGGCGCCCGCCGCGTGCCGCTCCAGCGCCTCGGCGGCGAGCCGATCCGGCCCGACCTTCTCGCTGGAGAGCCGCAGGCGCACCAGCCGCCGGCCGCCCATCAGCGAGAGCCCCATCAGTTCGTCGACCAGCCGGCCGGGGTCCTGGTCGAGGTCGCCGTCGCTGACCAGGGCGACGTCGAAGGGATCGTCCGGATGCTCGGTGACTTTCTGGGCCAGATCCCTAGCGCGTTCGCGCACCACGCCCAGGTCGCGACCGAAGATCAGCGCCGCGCGGACGTCGGTGGCGGGCGCGGCCAGGAAGCGTTCGACGTCCGGGCGGCGGTTCAGCAGCACCTTAGGTCAGCCCGCCGGCTGACTGGCCAGCCAGGCGGCGATCTGCACCTCGATCTTCTGGGCGAGGTCTTCGGCCAGCCGGTTCTGCACATCCTGCCGTGCGGCGATGCCGGCGTAGGGCTGGTCGGTGGAATCGTAGCTGATGTCGCTGATCACCGAGCCGGTGTGGGCGACCTTGCCGCTGGCGACCTCGACCAGGTTGTAGGTGACCCTCATGTCCAGCTCATAGCGCTGGGCGGTGTCGTTGGCGGTGAGACCGTGCGAGGCGCGCTGCGTATTCATCGAGATCTGCAGCCGATAGACCGGCGCGTCGCCCCGGGCGCGGCCGAAGTCGTCGTCGAGGTTCTCGCGCAGCAAGTAGCCGACGCGGCCCTTGGGCGCCTCCACCTCGATATGGGTGAGGCCGCCGGCCACGCCCGGCTGGGCGTAGAGCGGCGTGAACCCGCAGCCGCCTAAGCCCGCCAGGGGCAGCGCGAGCGCCGCGAGCGCCAGGATGGCGAGGCCGCGGCTCATGCGGCCACGATGTTGACGATACGGTCCTTGACCACGATCACCCGCCGAATGCTGAGGCCCTCAAGGCGCCGTGCGATTTCGGGATCGTCAAGCACGATCTTCTGCACCTCGGCCTCCGACGCCCCGGCGCCGGCGCGAATCTCGCCCCGGCGCTTGCCGTTGATCTGCACCGGCAGCACCCGCTCGTCGTCCTCGGCCAGCGCCGCGTCATAGGCCGGCCAGGCCGAAGCCGCGATCAGCCCGTGCTCGCCCAGCCGCGCCCAGCACTCCTCGGCCAGGTGCGGGGCGAACGGCGCGATCAGGCTGGCCAGGGCCGCCAGCGCCTCGCGCCGCGCGGCGCCGGGCTCCGGATAGCGGCGGACGACGCCGACGAACTCATGCAGCCGGGCGATGGCGCTGTTGAAGCGCCAGCCTTCGATCGCATCGGTCACCGCCTTGATGGCGCGGTGGGTGGCGCGGCGCAGCTCGAGCTCCCGGGCCGGATCGGCGGCGTCGACCGTTGGATCGGCGTCGAACTCGGCCCAGACCCGGTTCACCAGCCGCCAGGCGCCCTCGACGCCGGCCGCGGTCCACTGCACGTCGCGCTCCGGCGGCGAGTCGGAGAGCACGCACAGCCGCGCGGCGTCGACGCCGTAAGTGTCCGCTAGGTCGGCGGGCGCGACGACGTTGCGCTTGGACTTCGACATCTTCTCGATGTCGCCGATGGTCACCGGCTCGCCGCTCGCCCTGATCCGGGCGCGGCGCATCGTCCCTTCGCTCTCGATCTCCACCTGCGACGGGTCGATCCATTCGCCGTTCTGGCGCCGATAGGTCTCGTGGGTGACCATGCCCTGGGTGAAGAGGCCGCTGAACGGCTCGTCGCTGCCGAGCATCCCCTCGTCGCGGAGCGCCTTGGTGATGAAGCGGGCGTAGAGCAGGTGCAGCACGGCGTGTTCGATGCCGCCGATATACTGGTCCACCGGCAGCCAGTAGTCGGCCGCGGCCCTGTCGATCGGCTCGGCGGCGTTCGGACCCACGTAGCGGTCGAAGTACCAGGCGGAATCGACGAAGGTGTCGAGGGTGTCGGTCTCGCGCTCGGCCGGGCCGCCGCAGGCGGGACACGTCGTGTGCTTCCAGGTCGGATGCCGCGCCAGGGCGTTGCCTGGGCGGCTGAAATCGAGGCCGCTCGGCAATGCGACCGGCAGCTCCGACTCCGGAACCGGGACGATGCCGCACGCGCCGCAATGCACCACCGGGATCGGGCAGCCCCAGCCGCGCTGGCGGGCGATGCCCCAGTCGCGCAGCCGGTAGACCGTCGCGCCCTCGCCAAGACCGAGCGCTTCGACGCGGGCGATCGCGGCGGCCTTGGCGGCTTCCACCTCCATCCCGTCCAGGAAGCCCGAATTATAGATGCGGCCTGGGTCGACATAGGCCTCGGTCCCGACCTCGAACGTGGCCGGATCTGCGCCTGGCGGCAGCACCACCGGCACGACGCCGAGGTCGTACTTGCGGGCGAAGTCGAGGTCGCGCTGGTCGTGCGCCGGACAGCCGAAGATGGCGCCCGTGCCGTAGTCCATCAGCACGAAATTGGCGATCCAGACCGGCAGCGCCCAGTCCGGGTCGAACGGATGGGCGACCTTCAGGCCGGTGTCGAAGCCCAGCTTTTCCGCCGTCTCGATCGCCGCCTCGGAGGTGCCGCCCTTGCGGCATTCCTCCACAAAGGCGGCGACGCGCGGGTCGGCCTGCGCCAAGGCCGCGGTGAGCGGATGGTCGGGCGAGAGCGCGACGAAGCTGGCGCCGAACAGCGTGTCAGGCCGGGTGGTGTAGACCGCGACGCCGTCCTCGAAGCCGGCGACGCCCTGCCCCGCGAAGGGAAAGCGCAGGCGCAGGCCCTTGGACTTGCCGATCCAGTTCTCCTGCATCAGCTTCACCTTGTCCGGCCAGCGGTCGAGCGTCTTCAGGCCCTCGAGCAACTCGTCGGCGTAGTCGGTGATGCGCAGGAACCACTGGTTCAGCTTGCGCCGCTCCACCGGCGCGTCGGAGCGCCAGCCGCGGCCGTCGATCACCTGCTCGTTGGCCAGCACGGTCATGTCGACCGGGTCCCAGTTGACCAGGCCCTCCTTGCGATAGACCAGACCCTTCTTCCACAGCCGCAGGAACCAGGCCTGCTGCTTGCCATAGTAGCTGGGATCGCAGGTGGCGATCTCTCGCGACCAGTCGAGCGAGAGACCCAGCCGCTTCAGCTCCTCGCGCATCACGTCGATGTTGTCGTGGGTCCAGGCGGCGGGATCGACCCCGCGCTCGGCCGCGGCGTTCTCGGCCGGCAGGCCGAAGGCGTCCCAGCCCATCGGGTGCAGCACGTTGAAGCCGCGCGCCCGCTTGAAGCGCGCCACCACGTCGCCCATCGCATAGTTGCGCGCGTGGCCCACGTGCAGGCGTCCCGACGGATAAGGGAACATCTCCAGCACATAATATTTGGGCTTGTCCGAGCGGTTCTCGGCGCGGAACACGTCGGCCTCGGCCCAGGCCGCGCGCCAACGAGGCTCGACCTCTTTCGGATTGTAACGCGGCATGGGGTCTTATTCCTTCGCGAGCCGTGCCAGGTCCAGAGCGCGTTCAGCAAAAGTGGGAACTATCTTTTGCGTCTGAACGCGCTCCAGCTCTTGGAGCTGAGCGGTTTCGGTCTTGCCGAAACCGCGAGGGGGAAGATGGTTTGGAAGCCCCCGAGACATCGGCCGCGAAGCGTGCGCGCGGCGGCTAGGCCCGGGGGCGACTAAGCCCCAGCTCAGGAAGAAGCATGCGTGAAGCGTCGCTGCGCATGCGAGCTACTTACCCAAAACAGCTCGCCGGCGCAACGAACCGCCGTCTCAGCCGCGCAGATTGGAAAGTCTGAGCTGCCGCGCGCGAGTCAGGATGGCGTTCTCGATGTCCACCCCGGTCTGATCGGACGCCTGCGACGGGGTCCAGCCGCCGGAGCCGTTGCTGACCTCCTTGAACACGGTGACCTTCAGCGCGTCGCCGCGCAGACGTGTATCGAGGATGTAGACCGTGCACTTGAACCGCTCGTCCGGCTTCTCCGGATTGATGTACCAATCGGTGATCACCACGCCGCCATAGGGGTCGGCCGACGACAGCGGCATGAAGGCCAGCGTGTCGAGCGTGGCGCGCCACAGATAGCTGTTGACCCCGATGGCGTTGGGCGGCGGCGCGGACCGCGTCGCCTCGTGATGCATTCCGAAGCCCCCGCCGCAAGCGGCGAGCGCGAAAAGGCTAATGGCGGCCAACCCTGGAAGGGCGGCGCGCGCCACCCGCCCGCTCTTAAAGGGCATTATTTGTCTACTCCAATGCGTTGGCCGCCCCCAGCGACCGCGCAGCGCCATCGCGCCCCGCAACGCGTCTATAACATCAGCCAAGCCTCGCCAAACAGGAATCACGTGGCGAGGCGGCCACAGCCGGGCGCCCAAAGCGCGGGCATTGGAGCCTGCGGCGGTCCCGCGGGTTGACCCCGTGCGAAGGACCACCTTAATCCAAATGACGGAAAGCAAGCGTATAACGGCTTGCATGTCTGGAAGGGGCACGAGTCGAGTGGCTTGGCGGCCGACAAGGCTGGCGATAGCGGCGACGGCTGCGCTTGCGATGGCGAGCGCGGGTGTTTGCGCGCATGCGGCCCCGTCAGACCTGTTCGCCCAGCACGATGACTTCACCCCGCAGACCAACCAGATCGGCCCGCCGGCGCCGCACAAGACCTTGCAGTGGGATAGCCACAAGGGCCGCTGGGGCCTCAACCTCGACATGACCCAGCCCAGCGATCGCGACCTGCAGGGGCGCGATACGCGGGTCGGTGTGACCTACCGGATCGCGCCCGGCCTTCACACCGGGCTCGGCGTCGCCCTCGGCTCCGAAGTGACGCCCGACGGCCGCCGGCTCGACAACGATCCCAACGCGCCGCGCGTGCGGCTCGAAACCACCTTCAAGTTCTAGTCCAGCAGCGCTTCCACCGCCGCCAGGCCCGCCGCGCCCGAGCGTGTGAGTCGCCTGGCGCTCGCCGCATTGACGCCCCCCAGCGCATAGACCGGCAACCCCGCGCCTCGGATCATGCGCGCGAATCGCAACGTCCCCAGCGGCCGGCCGGCCGACGGACTGGCGCTCTCGAACACCGGCGAGACGAACACCGCGTCGACGCCGGCGCGGCGGGCGCGGACGATGGCGGCGGGCGAGTGGGCCGCGCAGGAAACGATCCAGCCAGGCCGCTGCCGCCTCAGGCCGCGCGCTTTCGCCGCGGCGCGCTCGGGCAGGTGGACGCCGTCGGCGCCGATGCTGGCGGCGAGGCGCGGATCGGCCCCGGCCAGCAATGTCAGCCCGCGCCGCCGCGCGATCCGGACCAGCCGGCGGCCCTCGGCCACCGCGTCAGGCGCGCCGAACGCGCGGTAGACCACGCCGGCGCCGCGCGGCAGCCGCGCCATCACGGCGGCCGGATCGGGCGTGCGCGCCGGATCGGTGAAGAACACCAGCCGCGGCAGGGGCTTTCCCCGCGCCCGCGCCGGCCTTAGCGTCCGCGCCCATCGCCAGACAGCCGCCAACGATCGTGACCGAGACGCTTTCACACCCCGCCTTCGACGCCGTAGCCGCCCGCCAGGCGATCCTGGCGCGCATCGCCGCGGCCGCGATCGCCGCCGGCCGCGATCCGGCGGACATCGCGCTGACGGCGGTCTCCAAGCTGCAGCCGGAGGACCGCGTCGCCACGGTGCTGGGCGCCGGGCAGCGGGTGTTCGGCGAGAACCGGGTGCAGGAGGCGATGGGGCGCTGGGCCGAGCGCCGCGAAGGGCTCGAGCTGCGCCTGATCGGCCCCCTGCAGACCAACAAGGCGCGCGAGGCCGTGGCCTTCTTCGACGTGATCGAGACGCTTGACCGGCCGAAGCTGGCCGAGACCCTGGCGCGCGAGACCCAGCGGCTCGGCCGCCAGCCGCGGCTCTATGTGGAGATCAATACCGGCGAGGAGCCGCAGAAGGCGGGCGTGATCCCGCCGGACGCCGACGCCTTCATCGCCCGCTGCCGGGATGAATTCGGGCTCCAGGTCGAGGGCCTGATGTGCATCCCGCCTCTGGGCGAGCCGCCCGGCCCCCACTTCGCCCTCACCGCCAAGATCGCCGCCCGCAACGGCCTGGAGCGGCTCTCCATGGGCATGAGCGCCGACTTCGAAACCGCCATCCGCTTCGGCGCCACCACGGTCCGCGTCGGCACGGCGCTGTTCGGGGCGCGCTAGCCCCCTCCACCCCTTCGGGGTCCCCTTCCCCCAAAGGGGGAGGAGAAGTTCCGCGCGGCGTCCTGATCGAATCTCCTCGCCCACAGGGGGAGGGGGACCCCGAAGGGGTGGAGGGGGCCGCGCCGGCGCCGGTCGCCTCAAGGCGCCGCCGCCGCCGAGATCACCAGCACATCCCCAGGCCTGGCCTCGCGCAGCAGCGCCTCCAGATCCCTCGCCGCCAGCGCCACGCAGCCATGGGTCGGCGCATAATCGGTTCGCGCCAGGTGCAGAAAAATCGCCGAGCCGGCGCCCGGGACCACCGGGTCGTCGTTGTGCCCCAGGATCACGATCAGGTCGTAGACCGCGTCCTCGCGCCAGAGCTGCTCCGCGCTGGCCGGATAGGGCAGCGTGACCGGCCGGTTGTAGGCCGGGTCCGCGGGGGCGTCGCACCAGCCGTCGTCAGGCGCCAGAGCTTGCACCGGCAGCTCGGTCTGCGGCGCGGGCCGGCGGTCGGGACGGTAGATCACCCGCCGCAGCGGCCACGCGCCAGCGGGGCTGGCGCCGTCGCCTTCGCGCTTGGCGGCGGCCGGCGTCACCCCGGCCGGACCCAGGGCGCAGCGCACGCGCCGGCCGCCCAAGTCAAAACCGCCGTCGGCGTAGGCGATGAAGGTCATTGAAAAACCCTAGACGCCGGGGCACTAGCCCGTAAGGGGGTGTCGGTGCATGCTTGAGAGAGAATGGCGCGCGCGAAGACGATCCTGATTGTCGATGACGACACCGACCTGCGCGGGCTGCTGCGAGAACAGCTCGAGCTGCACGAGGAATTCGCGGCGCGCGAGGCCGCGACCGCGTCCGAGGGGCTGAAACTCGCCAAGGAATCGCGTCCCGACCTGATTCTGCTCGACGTCGACCTGCCGGACATGGACGGCCGCGAGGCGCTGAAGCTGATGCGCGCCGCCGGCGTCTCGACCCCGGTGGTGATGCTCACCGCCGCCGCCGGCGATTCGGACACCATCCTGGGGCTGGAGTCGGGCGCGAACGCCTATGTGACCAAGCCGTTCAAGTTCAACGTGCTGCTCGCCCACATCCGCGCCCAGCTGCGCAGCCACGAGCAGTCCGAGGACGCGGTGTTCCGCATCGGCCCCTACGAATTCCGGCCCGCCGGCAAGCTGCTGCTCGACCCGAAGGGCAAGAAGGTGCGGCTGACCGACAAGGAAACCAACATCCTCAAATACCTCTACCGCGCCGGCGGCAAGGTGATCTCCCGCGAGGAGTTGCTCACCGAGGTCTGGGGCTACAACGCCGGCGTCACCACCCACACGCTGGAAACCCATGTCTACCGCCTGCGCCAGAAGATCGAGCCCGACCCCACCGGCCCGAAGATCCTGATCACCGAAGCGGGCGGCTATCGGCTGTCGGCATAATGCAGGATCGCGAGCGCAAAACGCCGGAGAGGCACGACAATGAGCCTCAAGCAGCGGTCGAGCAGGCACACGGCGTCGTCGAGCGCCTACAACGTACGCTGGGCGGGACTGCGCGCTTCATGCACTCCACTGATCTAGCTCCCTCCACAGACGACGTCTGGGAGGCGGAGCGACCATAGTCGCCCAGTGAGGCGTATCTGTTCAGGCCGGCTGCAGTTGCCGCCTTACCATCCTGGCGTAGTCGTCCATCAGCGAGAGCGAGATATTCCCCGGCGTGAAGCGATATTCGCCCACCTGCGCCACCGGCGTCACCTCGGCGGCGGTGCCGGTGATGAAGCACTCGGTGAAGTCGGCCAGCTCCTCGGGCTTGATGTGGCGTTCGACGATCTCGAAGCCCTTCTGGCGCGCCAAGTCCATCACCGACCTGCGGGTGATGCCGTCCAGGAAGCAGTCGGGGAGCGGCGTGTGGATCACCCCATCGCGGATGAAGAACACATTGGCGCCGGTCGCCTCGGCCACATAGCCGCGCCAGTCCAGCATCATCGCATCGGCGAAGCCTTCGCGCTCGGCCGCATGCTTGGAGATGGTGCAGATCATGTAGAGGCCGGCGGCCTTGGAGGCGGTGGGCGCGGTCTCGGGCGAGGGCCGGCTGTACTTGGCCCAGGTCAGATGGACGCCCTTGGCCTTCTCCTCCGGCTTGAAATAGCTCGGCCAGTCCCAGGCGGCGATCGCCACGTGGATCCTGGACGCCTGGGCCGAGACACCCATCGCCTCCGAGCCACGCCAGGCCACTGGGCGGATGTAGCAGTCGGTGAGGTTGTTCTTGGCGCAGGTCGCCTTGCACGCCTCGTCGATCTGGGCCACCGTGTACGGGATCGAAAAGTCGAGGATTTGCGCCGACTTGAAGAGACGTTCGGTATGCTCGGTCAGCTTGAAAATCTCGCCGCCGTACATTCGCTCGCCCTCGAACACGCTCGATGCGTAGTGGAGCGCATGGGTCAATACGTGCACGGTAGCCTCGCGCCAGGGCTTGAACTGGCCGTCCAGCCAGATCCATCCGTCGCGGTCGTCCATGGGCGTGAGTGACATAGCGCCTACCGCCTCCTCTCAAGCGGGGCGGACCATAGACCGCGCCGGGCGCGCGGCGTCAAGAATTGCCGGCCGCTTGTGAGCGTTCAGGGCGAGCAGCGGCACCTGCTGGTCATCGATGACGACGACCGCATCCGCGACCTGATCAAGGAATATCTGGCCCGGGCCGGGTTCCGCGTCTCCGCCGCCGCCGACGCCGCCGCCGCGCGCAAGCTGGTGGAGCAGCTCGCCTTCGACCTGCTGGTGCTGGATGTGATGATGCCGGGCGAGGACGGTTTCACCTTCGCCCGCTGGCTGCGCGGGCGGCCGGGCGAGGTGGGGCGCACGCCGGTGCTGATCCTGACGGCGCGCGGACTGCCGGACGACCGCATCGCCGGCCTGGCGCTGGGCGCCGACGACTACCTGGCCAAGCCGTTCGAGCCGCAGGAGCTGGTGCTGCGCATCGAGGCGATCCTGCGCCGCGCCGGCCCCAAGGCGGCGGCCGGCGGCCGCATCCAGCTCGGCCTCTGCAGCTTCGACCTGGCGCGCGGCGAACTGTGGCGTGGCGACGAGCCCATCCGGCTCACCGAGGGCGAGGCGCAGCTGCTGCGCCAGCTCGCCGGCGCCGCCAACGCCCCGGTCGACCGCTTCGAGCTGGCCCGCCAGAACGCCGAGGCCGCCGGCCGCGCCGTCGACATCCAGGTGACCCGCCTCAGACGCAAGATCGAGGCGGACCCCAAGAACCCGCGTTACCTGCAGACCGTGCGCGGCATCGGCTACATGCTGGCCCCGGACAACTGAGCGTGCGCATCCCCTCCCTCTTCCGGATGCTCAAGCGCCGCGCGCCGACCAGCCTCTTCGGCCGCAGCCTGCTGATCATCGTGCTGCCGATCGCGGTGATGCAGATCGCGGTCACCTGGTTCTTCTTCGACAGCTACTGGCAGCGGGTGAACAGCCACCTGACCGAGGGGCTGGCCGGCGATGTCGCCTGGGTGCTGCAAGACTATCAGGATGATCCGTCGCCCGCCGGTCTGAAGCGGCTGGAGAACCGCGCCGAGCAGTCGCTCGACCTCTCGATCATCGCCCAGCCCGGCGCCAAGCTGCCGACCGTGCGCCACTACGCCCTGTTCGGCATCGACCGGGCGATGAGCCGGGCGTTGTCGGACCGGATCGACGCACCCTACTGGTTCGACGCCACTCGCTACCCGGCCTACGTCGACATCCGGGTCAAGGTGAAGGACGGGGTGCTGCGCATCATCGCCCCGCGCGACCGCGCCTTCGCGACCCAGGCTTACAGCTTCATCTTCTACCTGATGCTGGCGACGGTGCTGCTGACCGCCGTGGCGGTGATCTTCATCCGCAACCAGGTCCGGGCGATCGAGCGGCTGGCGGCCGCCGCCGACGCCTTCGGGCGCGGCGCCGACGTCGCCTTCAAGCCCTACGGGGCCAAGGAGGTCCGCCAGGCGGCGCAGGCGTTCCTGGCGATGAAGAACCGCATCCAGCGCTACGTCGACCAGCGCACCACCCTGCTGGCCTCGGTGAGCCACGACCTGCGCACGCCGCTGACCCGGCTGAAGCTGGAGCTGGCCCTGGCCGAGCCCGGCGCGCGGGTCGAGGCGATGAAGGGCGACCTCGCCGAGATGGAGCATATGATCGACGAGTACCTCGCCTTCGCCCGCGGCGAGGGCGGCGAGGCGCTGGAGCGGACCCTGCTGGCGCCGCTGCTGGGCGAGGTGAGCGAGGGGGCGGTGCGCGCCGGCGCCGAGGTGCGGGTCGCCGCCGACGCGGCGCTCGCCGCCACCATCCGGCCCAATGCGATCAAGCGGGCGCTGTCCAACCTGGTGATGAACGCCGCCGCGCACGGCGAGCATGTCGAACTGGCGGCCCGCGCCACGCCCGCCGGCGGGGTCGAGATCACCATCGACGACGACGGTCCCGGGATCCCGCCCGAGCGCTTCGAGGAGGCGTTCACGCCCTTCGGCCGGCTCGACGAGGCGCGCAACCAGAACGAAAAGGGTGTCGGCCTCGGCCTCGCCATCGCCCGCGACGTCGCCCGCGGCCACGGCGGCGAAGTGACGCTGGACCGCTCGCCGCTCGGCGGCCTGCGCGCCGTGGTGCGGCTGCCGGGATAGGTCTCAGAACCCCGCGCCGACCCGGGCCAGCCGCGCGCGCATCTGCTTCAGCCGCTTGTCGATCTCGGCCATGGTGCGGTTGAGCGCGCCCTCGTCGTCGCGCCAGACCTGGACGACGCGCGCCCAGACGAAGGTCATGGCGGCGAGCCGCGGCGCGGTGGCGCTGACCCCGGCCGCCTCAAGAATGGCCCGCGCGGTCAGCGGCAGGTGGGTCGAAATCGAGATCGGCCCCTCGCCGCGCGCCATCGAGCGCAGCGCCTCGCGGTGCGCCTCCATCGCCTCGATCCGGGCCATGGTCGCATCGAAGAGCCGGTCGTGAACGTCCTCCGACACCGTGGCGGCGGTGGCCAGCGCCGCGTGGTCGAGCGCCTGGCTGAGTCGCAGCACCAGCAGCGCCTTGGCGGGCGCCTTGGCGTAGAGTTCGGCGAAGTCCACCCCCGCCCGCTCGGCGATCTGCCGCAGCGACACCTCCCGCCACGGCCGCTCGGCGGCCAGCGCGAGGGCGGCGTCGGTGGCGGGGTCGAGGATGGGGTCGCTAGCCATTTGGCCTCTATCTATTCACCCGAGCGAGCGTGTTGGCTTATTTTCCTAGTTCCCGCGAGCGTTGCGCGGCGGCGGCGGCGGCCCCTTTCAGCAACGGTCCCAGCCCCTCATCGCCCATCAGCACCTTTAACGCGGCCTCGGTGGTGCCGGCGGGCGAGGTGACCTGGCGGCGCAGGTCGGCCGCGTCGGCGCCGCTCTCGGTCATCAGCGCGGCAGCGCCGGCGGTGGTGGCGCGGGCGAGATCGCGGGCCGCCTCGGACGAGAGGCCCAGCGACACCCCGGCGGCCTCCAGCGCCTCGACGAAGGCGTAGAGGTAGGCGGGCGCCGAGCCGGAGACGGCGGTGGCGGCGTGCAGCAGATCCTCGTCGTCGAGATCGACCACCGTGCCCACCGGCTCGAACAGCGCCCGGGCGCGGGCTCGCGCTTCGGCGTCATCGGCATAGACGCTGGCCGCGCCCTGGCCGATCGCCGCGGCGGTGGTCGGCATCACCCGGGCGACGCGCCGGCCGCCGAACGCCGCGGCGATGTCGGCGCTGGCGACGCCCGCGGCGATCGAGACGACGATCGCGTCGGGGGCGAGATGCGGCGACACCGCGGCGGCGGCCTCCCGCCAAATCTGCGGCTTGACCGCCAGCACCACGGTGCTCGCGCGGGCCATGTCCGCGGGGCTGGGGTCAATCAGGGCGCCCGACGCGATGGCCTGCGGCCCCGGCGCCGGATCGCGGACCATCAGATCTTGCGCCGAGACAGCGCCGGCGCGCCGCCAGCCGGCGACCAGCGCTCCGCCCATGTGTCCGGCGCCGAGAAGCAGGATCGGCGTCATCGCGCCCAGCAGATCAGGCCTGGCCGACGGTCTCGAACATGCAGGCGGCCATCGCCTCGTCCGGCGCCTTGCCGCCCGCGAGCAGGAAGTCGAAGGCCGGATAGAAGCGGTCGGCCGCCTCCATCGCCGCGTCGATCATCGAGGCGGCCTGGGCCAGCGTCGGGCGCTCGCCCTCCGGCAGCGCCATGGCGTGACGGAAAACGAGTTCGCCGTCGTCGCTCCACACCTCGAAATGGCCCACCCAGACGCGCTGGTTGACCAGGTTCACCAGTTCGCAGGCGCCGGCGCGCTGTTCCTTGTCCGCGCGGCGGTCGATCGAGAGGCAGAGCTGCAGGCAGTCCGCCTCCGGCCGCCAGGCGAACCAGAGTTCATAGTCCTTCCAGTCGCCGGCCAGGGTGAAGGCGAGATCGCCGTCCTCGGTGCGGTCGAACGTCAGGTTCTCGGCCGTGAGCACGCGCTCGACCACGTCCAGGGGGTCGAGGGCGATCAGCACGTCGTCTTCTTCCGGTTGGGGGGTGTCCATGGGACCTCGGGTCAAGGCGTCCGGGCGCCGGCGGCGCGCCGGAACCGGTCTTCGAGCCTAATCTGCTTCGCGGGCTTCGTCTCAAGCCGCTTCTTGCGAGACGCGAACAATGCCGTCTCAGGCCTCACCGGCCGGTTTCAGCTTCGCGATCTCGGCCCGCAACGCGGCGACCTCGGCCTTCAGCGCCTCGAATTCCTCGCGGCGGATCAGGTCGATGTCGGCGGCCACGCGGTCGACGCCGGAGCGGAAGGCGGCCTTGGCCTCCTCGCCGGCGGCCTGGGCCAAACCGACCGCCGCATTCGCGGCCTTGGTCAGCTCATCCAGAAGCGGATTTTGGCTCTGCATCAGCCCCGTATATGGGAAACGTCGGGTGAAAGCGAAGACCTTGTCGGCGCGGGCGGCCCGCGGGGCCCATTCGCCGCACGATATCGGGCGGAAATGTCGGGTTCCTGGGCATCGAAACGCCGCCGGGGCGCAAAACCGATTCCCCTTTCGCGGGCGGCGCTCTAGGTGTCGCCGGACGCCGCGTCGCTGCGGCGGAGGAGATCTGCGGCTTGGCTCTGCAATTCCCCGACTTCGACCCGGTGGCGATCCCGATCCCGGCCGTTCACCTCGGCTCGCTGGTGCTGGGGCCGTTCCCGATCCGCTGGTACGCCCTGGCCTACATCGCCGGCATCCTGCTGGGCTGGCGCTACTGCGTCTCGCTGGTGAAAAACCCGAAGCTCTGGGGCGCGCGGCCACCCACCATGACGGCGCCGCAGATCGACGACCTGATCCTGTGGATCACGCTCGCCATCATCCTCGGCGGCCGCATCGGCTACATCTGCTTTTACATGCTGGTGAACCCAGACCAGCGCAGCGAACTATTCGCCCACCCCTTCGAGGCCTTCGAGATCTGGAAGGGCGGCATGAGCTTCCACGGCGCGGTGATCGGCGTCGGCCTGGCGATGATCGCCTTCTCGCTCGCCAACCGGCTCACCCTGCTGGCCGTCGCCGACCTCGTCGCCGCCTGCGAGCCGATCGGCCAGTGTTTCGGGCGGCTGGCCAACTTCATCAACGGCGAGCTCTGGGGCCGGCCGACCGGGCTGCCGTGGGGGATGATCTTCTGCAACAAGCACATCTCCGCGGCGAACGGCGGCGGCTGTCCGGCCGAGGTGCTGATGCCGCGCCATCCCAGTCAGCTCTACGAGGCGGCGCTGGAGGGCGTGGCGCTGTTCCTGCTGCTGCGCTGGGCGACACACCACGCCAAATGGCTGCAGCGTCCGGGCGCGGTGACCGGGCTGTGGCTGATCGGCTACGGCGTCATCCGAATCGTGCTCGAGAACGTGCGCAATCCCGACGACGGCATGCCTGATTTCCCGCTCGGCCTGACCATGGGCATGATCCTCTCCATCCCGATGATCCTCGGCGGCCTGGGCTTGCTGTGGTGGGCGTTCCGGGGTGCGAAGACGCCGCCCGAAGCGCCCGCGGAGCCGCAGGGCGCATGAGCCTCAAGTCGCGGCTGCGGGCCGAGATCGCGGCGGACGGGCCGATCAGCGTCGCCGACTACATGACCCGCTGCTTGCACGATCCGCGCGACGGCTACTACGCCACCCGTCCGGCGCTGGGCGAGCGCGGCGACTACATCACCGCGCCGCTGGTTTCGCAGATGTTCGGGGAGCTGATCGGGCTGTGGCTGATCGAGGCCTGGCGCGGGCTGGGGGCGCCGGCGCGGGCGATCCTGGCCGAGGCCGGACCGGGCGACGGGACGCTGATGAGCGATATCCTCCGGGCCGCGCGGCTGGCGCCGGCGTTCCTGGCCGCCACCGAGCTGTGGCTGGTCGAGACCTCGGCGCCCCTGCGCGCCCTCCAGGCCGAGCGGCTGGCGGACGCCGCGCCACGCTGGGCGGCGTCACTGACCGAGCTTCCTTCGGACGCGCCGCTGCTGCTCGTCGCCAACGAGCTGCTCGACTGCCTGCCCGCGCGCCAGTTCCAGCGCACCGCCTCGGGCTGGGGCGAGCGCGTGGTGGGGCTGGACGACCGCGGCGAACTGGCGTTCGGGCTGCGGCCGGCGGCGGCGATGGCGTGCGAGGCGCCGGTCGGCGCGGTGATCGAGCGATCGCCGGCGCAGGAAGCCTTCGCGGCCGAGCTGGCCGGCCGGCTCGTGGCCCAAGGCGGCGTGGCGCTGTTGATCGACTACGGCCGCGCCGCGACCGCCCCCGGCGACACCCTGCAGGCGCTGGCGGGGCACCAGAAGGCAGGCCCGCTGGCGACGCCCGGCGCGGCCGACCTCACCGTCCACGCGGATTTTCCGGCCGTGATCGCCGCGGCGCGGGGCGCCGGCGCCCATGCGGCCCTGCTCACCCAGGGCGAGCTGCTGCACCGGCTGGGGATCGAGACGCGGGCGGCGGCGCTGGCGCGGGCGGCGCCGGACCGCGCGCCGACCATCGGCCGCCAGTACGAGCGCCTCACCGCGCCGGACCAGATGGGCGAGCTCTTCAAGGCGGTCGCGATCTGGACCGGCCGGCCGCCGCCAGCCTTCGAGGACGCGGGATGAGCGAGGTTCCGATCCTAGTCTCGCCGCGACTGGCGGGGCTGGCCGGCGTGCGCCACGCCTTCTTCACCCGCCAGGGCGGCGTCTCCGAGGGTCTGTACGCCAATCTCAACGTCGGCCGCGGCTCCGGCGACGAGCCGGCGCGGGTGGCAGAGAACCGGGCGCGGGCCGCGCGGGCGTTGGGCGGCGACGCCGACGCGCTGGTCACCGCCTACCAGGTCCACTCCGCCCGCGCGGTGATGATCGACCGGGCCTTCGAGGGCGAGCCGCCGCAAGCCGACGCCGTGGTGACACGGACGCCCGGCCTGATCTGCGGCGCGCTGGCCGCCGACTGCGCGCCGGTGCTGATCGCCGATCCCGAGGCGCGGGTGGTGGCCGCGGCCCACGCCGGCTGGCGCGGCGCCCTGGGCGGCGTGGTCGAGGCCGCGATCGAGGCGATGGTCCAGCTTGGCGCGGCGCCGGAGCGGATGAGCGCGGCGATCGGCCCCTGCATCGGCCCGGCGTCGTACGAGGTCGGACTGGAGTTCCTGGAGACCTTCGTCGCCGCCGACGCCCCCAACGAGCGCTTCTTCACCGCCTGCGCCAGGGTGGACAAGCGGCTCTTCGACCTGCCGGCCTACGTCCTCTCCCGCCTCGCCGCCGCCGGCGTCACCCGCGCCGAGTGGATCGGCCGCGACACCCTGGCCGAGGAAGACCTGTTCTTCTCCAACCGCCGCGCCGTCCACCGCGGCGAGGCCGACTACGGGCGCCTGCTCTCGGCGATCGCACTCGCCCCCTGAGCGCCGCCCCTTGCTCCTCTGGCGCGCGCTGCTAGAAGCCGTCCGTCGAGGGACAATCCGAAGGGCGATCGATGAAGCTGCTGGCCGGCAACTCGAACCGCCGCCTCTCGCAGGCCATCGCCAAGGTCCTGGACATCCCCCTGACCAAGGCCAACATCCGGCGCTTCTCCGACAACGAGGTGTTCGTCGTCATCGAGGAGAACGTGCGCGGCGAGGACGTCTTCGTCATCCAGTCGACCAGCTTTCCGGCCAACGACAATCTGATGGAGCTCCTGATCTGCATCGACGCCCTGGCGCGGGCCTCGGCGCGGCGGATCACGGCGGTGATGCCCTATTTCGGCTATGCGCGGCAGGATCGGAAGACCGGCGGGCGCACGCCGATCTCGGCCAAGCTGGTGGCCAATCTGATCACCCGCGCCGGCGCCGACCGGGTGCTGACCATGGACATGCACTCCGGCCAGATCCAGGGTTTCTTCGACATCCCCACCGACAACCTGCTGGCGACGCCGCTGATCGACGGTGATGTGCGGATAAGGGAACGCAAGGTCTCCGAACTGATGATCGTCTCGCCCGACGTCGGCGGCGTCTCCCGCGCCCGTTCGCTGGCCGAGCGGCTCAACGCCGACCTCGCCATCGTCGACAAGCGGCGCTCGGGGCCCGGCGTCTCGGAGGTGATGAACATCATCGGCGACGTGCGCGACCGGCGCTGCGTGCTCTTCGACGACATCGTCGATTCGGCGGGCACGCTGTGCAACGCCGCCGAGGCGCTGGTCACCGCCGGCGCCGCGAGCGTCTCGGCCTACGTCACTCACGGCGTGCTCTCGGGCGCGGCGGTGGAACGGGTCGCTGGCTCGGCGCTCACCGAGCTCGTCACCACCGACTCGATCGAGGCCACCGACGCGGTCGGCGCCTGCCCGAAGATCCGCCAGGTCACCTGCGCCAGCCTGATCGGCGAAGCGATCCGCCGCATCGCCAACGAGGAATCGGTCTCCAAGCTGTTCGACTGAGCGCGCGGCGTCTCCGACATCTCGAGCGCCACAAACACGCCCCGCTCGTGCTAGAAAAGCGCCGCGAGTCGGACGTTTTGAAGGTTTTTGCGCGCATGAATCTGGTCGGCGCCGCCAAGCGCGGTCTCATCCTCGCCCTGGTCGGCCTGGTCGCGGCGACCGGCGCCCCGCCGGCGCTCGCCAAGCCCAAGCCGCCGCCGATTGTGTATGCGCCGCCGCCCCCGCCGCCGATGCCAGACGTGGGCCTGGGCGGCCGCTTCATCACCGCCGCCGGCGCCTACGACAGCTATATGCGCGAAGCCGCCGCGATCTCGCCCGCCTTCAGCGACGCCGGCAACGTCGGCGCCTCGCTGCGCGCCGGCGTAGACTATGAGCCCGGGCAGCTTCGCGTCGGCATGGTGGCCTACGGCGCCATCGCGGCGCTGACCGATTCCGCCTTCGTGTCCGACGTGCGCCGCGCCGGCGCGACGCCCGACGCGCGCTACGCCATCGTCGCCAGGATCTTCGCCGATCCCCGCAACGTGTTCGCCTTCGTCGACGCCCGCCGCGCCGCTGGCCTGGCCAAGGCGGCCCTCGCCGCGCAGGGCATGCGGCTGTTCAACGACGGCAACGCGGTCAAGCAGGCGGCCTACAGCATCCAGCACCAGTCCTGGTCGCTGGCCGACGTGCCGGACCGCGACGGGCGGGCGGCGGCGGTGAAGCGACTGTCCACCTCGGCGCGCGGCTCGTCCGGCAGCGAGACGGCGGCGCTCGACCTGATGATCGGCGGCGAGCTTCCCGCCGGCGCCAACCTCGATCCCGCCGCGCCGCCGGATTCGGCGCTGGTGGTGCGGGCGGTGGCGCTCGCCGCCCTGGCCGCCATCGGCCAGGCCAGCGACGAGGACGCGCCGCGGCTCGGCTGGCTCACCGACGACTACTATCTCGACCATTGCCTGGCCGAGGCCAAGCTGTCGCTCTACGAGTGCCTGGCCGTCGCCAAGCCCAATTACGAGGACGTCTTCTGCCTGGGCCAGCACGCGATGAAGGATACCGGCGCCTGCGTGGTGACCGGCGCGGGCTCGACAGTGCCGATCGAGATCATCCCGGCCTATCTGAAGATCCCCCCTGCGCATGTCCGCCCGACGGTCAGGCGCAAGCGGCGATCGAGCTGAGCGCGGCGCGATCGGGCGCCGTTGCATCGCCGGGCCTGGGCGTGTATTGAGCCGGACCCTTTTTCAGCCCCTGCCGCTTAAGGTAGGGGCCGTGTTCGCCGTGCGGCTCCTTCGCGCGGCGGTTTCGCATTCCGAGGCAAGGCGATGGCCGAGATCGTTCTGAACGTTGAAGTGCGCGAGCGCGCCGGATCGGGCGGGGCCCGCCAGGTGCGCCGCGAAGGCAAGGTGCCCGGCGTGCTCTACGGCGGCAAGCTGGAGCCGGTGGCGATCGCCGTGCGCCAGAACGAGTTCCGCAAGGCGCTCTACACCGGCAAGCTGCTGGGCCACCTGGTGACCTTGCGCTACGGCGAGGAGACCCAGCCGGTGATCGCCAAGGACGTGCAGTTCCACCCGGTCACCGACCAGCCGACCCACTTCGACCTCTACCGCGTCGATGCGCACCAGCTGATCCGCATCGCGGTGCCGGTGCACTTCCGCAACCAGGAAGCCTCGCCGGGGATCAAGCGCGGCGGCACGCTGAACATCAATCTGCACGAGCTGGAGCTGCTCGCGCCGGCCGACCACATCCCCGAGGAGCTGGTCGTCGACCTGACCGGGCTCGACATCGGCGACGCGATCCGCGCCATCGACATCGCCCTGCCGGCCGGCGTCGAGCTGACCGCCCAGGTGCGCGAGGCGACCGTCGCCTCCATCGCCACCTCCTCGGCGATGCAGTCCGAGGAAGCTGGTGGCTCGGGTGAAGCCGAAGCCGGCGAGACGGCGGCCGAGAGCTAGGCCTAGCCTTTCGGCCGGCCTGGCGCCCCGTCGCCATGTTGATCCTCGCGGGCCTCGGCAACCCCGAGCCCAAATACGCCAAGAACCGTCACAACGTCGGCTTCGCCGCCATGCAGGTGATCGGCCAGCGCTGGAGCTTCGGTCCCGAGCGCTCGAAGTTCGCCGGCCTCGCCGCCGAGGGCCAGATCGCCACGCCGGCCGGCCCGGTGAAGGCGCTGACCCTGCGCCCGCTGACCTATTACAACGAGGCCGGCCGCGCGGTGGCCGAGGCGATGCGCTTCTACAAGGCCACGCCGGCCGACGTGGTGGCGTTCTACGATGAGATCGACCTCGCGCCCGGCCGCTTCCGGATGAAGACCGGCGGCGGCGCGGCGGGCAACAACGGCGTGCGCTCGATCACCGCCCATATCGGCCCGGATTTCCGCCGCGCGCGCCTGGGCACCGGCCACCCGGGCCACAAGGACCTGGTCATGGGCCACGTGCTCTCCGACTTCGCCAAGGCGGAACTGGATTGGGTGCGCCCGTTGCTGGAGGCCTGCGCCGACGCCCTGCCGCTGCTGGCCGCCGGTGAGGATGAGCGCTATCAGGCCGAGGTGCTGCGCCTCGCCCCCGCGCCGAAACTCGATCCCCGGGCCGCCGCGCGCGGCGAGAGCGCCGATTGACCGGCCAAGAGCGCGCGTGAGATAGCCGTTCAACTTAGCGGAGACGTCAGATGCCTTTGTTCGGGGGTGGTCTCCTCTCGCTGCTGATCTCGATCCTGCTCTGCGTTCACGTCGTGCGGACGAACCAGTCGCTGTACTGGATCTTCCTGATCCTCTTCATCCCGGTGCTCGGGCCCCTGGTCTATCTGATCGCGATCGTGGTGCCGGAGATGGTCGGCGGCACGCGCGCCAAGCGGATGGGCATGGCCGCTCGCGATACGCTGGATCCCACCCGCGAGTATCGGCTGGCCAAGGCGGCGCTCGACGAGACGCCCACGGTGCACAACCGCATGCGGCTGGCCGCCGCCGCCGCCGCGCGCGGCCGCCACGACGAGGCCGAGCAGCTCTACGCCGAGGCCGCCCAGGGTATCCACGCCGACGACCCGACGCTGCTGCTCGGCCGCGCCAACGCCCTGATCGAGCTGGGCCGCGCGCCCGAGGCGCTGCCGCTGATCGAGAAGCTCGGCGAGGAGCAGTCGGCCCGCAGCCCCGCCACCGTGCTGGCCCAGGCCCGCGTCTATGACGCGCTGGGCCGTTTCGGCGAGGCCGAGAGCGCCTACCAGTGGGCCGCCGGCCGCTTGCCGGGCCTGGAGGGTCTCGCCCGCTACGCCGCCTTCCTCGCCCGCATCGGTCGCAAGACCGAAGCCGCCGACCACCTGGCCGAGATCGACCGCCGCATCGAACGCGCCAACCCCCAATTCCGCCGCGAAGGTCGCGCCTGGCGCGATCTGGCCGCCCAGGCTTTGGCGCGGGCTTGACACGAACGTCACGGCGCACGACCTCGACTGGATGAAGATCAAGCGCTATCCGGACCTCGACCCCGAGAAGGCCGCCGCGAGCGCACGTATCGAGGCGTTCCTGGACTTCGGGCCTAAGTTCGCGCTGAGCGAAGGCGGCAAAATCACCATCGAGTACGATGAGATGCACGACGACGGCCGCTTCAGCCGCTTCGATCGCGCACCTTCGGACCAGCAAGACGCCTGAACTTTTTCGCCATGCGCCGGAGGACGTGCTAGGGGCCGCGACCCGGCCCTGAACGAAGGAATCCATGGCTCTCAAAGTCGCCATCGTCGGCCTGCCCAATGTCGGCAAGTCGACTCTTTTCAACGCCCTGACCCAGACCGCGGCGGCCCAGGCGGCGAACTATCCGTTCTGCACCATCGAGCCCAACGTCGGCGACGTCGCCGTGCCGGAGCCGCGGCTCGACGAGCTGGCGCGCATCGCCAAGTCGAAGCAGATCATCCCGGCGCGGATCAACTTCGTCGATGTGGCGGGGCTGGTGCGCGGCGCCTCCAAGGGCGAGGGCCTCGGCAACCAGTTCCTCGCCAACATCCGCGACTGCGACGCCGTCGCCTTCGTCGCTCGCTGCTTCGAGGACACCGACGTCACCCATGTCGAGGGCCGCGTCGATCCGTTGGATGACCTCGACATCATCGAGACCGAGCTGATGCTGGCCGACCTCGAGAGCCTGGAAAAGCGCGTGAACAATCTGGAGAAGCGCGCCAAGGGCGGCGACAAGGAGAGCGCGACGACCTTGCGGCTCGTAAATCTGGCGTTGGCCGAGCTGAACGCCGGGCGTCCGGCGCGCGCCGCGAAGGTCCCGGCGGACGACGAGAAGGCCTGGCGCATGCTGCAGCTGCTGACCAGCAAGCCGGCGCTCTACGTCTGCAATGTCGACGAGGCCTCGGCCGACCACGGCAACGCGCTCTCCGACTTGGTGACGGCGCGCGCTAAGCAGGACAACGCCAAAGCGGTGGTGATCTCGGCCAAGATCGAGAGCGAAATCGCTCTTCTGGATCCCGCCGAACGCGGCGAATTCCTGGAAACGCTCGGCCTGACCGAGCCCGGCCTGAACCGGCTGATCCGTGACGCCTATGCGCTGCTCGGCCTGCAGACCTATTTCACCGCCGGGCCGAAGGAATCGCGCGCCTGGACCATCCCGGTGGGCGCCACCGCGCCGGAAGCGGCCGGCGTCATCCACACCGACTTCGAGAAGGGCTTCATCCGCGCCGAGACCATCGCCTACGACGACTATGTGCGCCTCGGCGGCGAAGCCGGCGCCCGCGACGCCGGTAAGCTGCGCGCCGAGGGCAAGGAGTACGTCGTGCGCGACGGCGACGTGCTGAACTTCCGCTTCAACGTCTGATCCCGAAAGGAACCGCCATGGGCGAGATGATCAAGATCAAGTCGACGGCCGAGGACGGCTTCGAGGTTCCCGCCTACCACGCCGCGCCGAGCGGGCCGCGCAAGGGCGGGGTCATCGTGATCCAGGAGATCTTCGGCATCGACGAACACGTACGGCGCGACGTCGATCGCTGGGCCGAGCTCGGCTTCGAGGCGGTGGGCCCGTCGCTCTACGAGCGGCGCGAGCCGGGGTTCACGGCCCACCACGACGAAGCTGGCATCCGCGCCGGCATCGCCCACGCCATGGCCACCCCGCGCGAGCAGGTGCTGGCCGACCTCGCCGGCTGCCGCGATTTCCTGGCGCCGCGCGGCAAGGTGATGGTGGTCGGCTACTGCTACGGCGGCTCCTACGCCTGGATCGCCGCCGGCGAGCTGGACGGCCTCGCGGCGGCCTCGAGCTACTATGGCAGCATGGTGCAGGCGAACGCGGGTCTGGCGCCGAAATGTCCGGCGATCGTCCACCTGGGCCGCCTCGACGCTGGCATCCCGGCGGACGACGTGAAGGCGGCGGTGGAGGCGGCGAACCCCAAGGTGCCGGTCTACATCTATGACGACGCCGGGCACGGCTTCAACAACGAGGACCCGGCCCGGCACGCGGCCGCCAGCGCCGAGCTGGCGCGCAAACGCACCCTGGAGCTGTTCGAGAAGGCGTGAGGCCATGGGCGAGGCGGTCTCGCTGACCAGCGCCGCGGACGGGTTCGAGCTCGGCGCCTATCACGCCCCGCCGCCCGACGCGCGGCGCGGCGGCCTGGTGCTGATCCAGGAGATCTTCGGCGTCACCGACCATATCCGCGCCCTGGCCGACGGCTTCGCGGCGGATGGCTATGAGACGCTCGCGCCGTCGTTCTTCGATCGCCAGCAGCGCGGCTTCAAAGCGGACTACGACGGCGACGCCGTGGCCCGCGCACGCGACTGTTCTGAGGCCGCGTCGTGGGACGAGGTGGCCGGCGACCTCACCGCCGCCGTCGCCGCCCTGGCGCCGCCGGTGTTCGTGGTCGGCTACTGCTGGGGCGGCACGGCGACCTGGCTGGCGGCGTGCCGATGCCAAGGCGTGGCGGCCGCGTCGAGCTTCTACGGCCGCCGAATCCCGGAGCTGCTGGCCGAGACGCCCCGCTGCCCGATCATCCTCCACTTCGGCCGCCGCGACCCGACGATCCCGCCCGTGACGGTGGAAGCGATCGCCGCCGCGCATCCCGACATCCCCATTCACCTCTATGACGCGGGCCACGGTTTCGTCTCGGATCGCCCCGCCAACCATGATTCCGACAGCGCGCGCCTGGCGCGTCTGCGGACTTTGCAGGTGTTCGCGCGACACGGCGGCGGGCGCGGCGACATCTGAACAGCTGCGGCAGATTCGCCCGGAGCGGGGAATTGGCAGCGAATATGCCTAAATGGGGTCTTGCGCCGTTGATTACACGGGGTCTCACTATCGTGTGGGACGCGAGAGACGATTCATCACGCGGTCGACTTTATTCGGCGTCCTGACGACGCGCCGATCGACCGCTGACGATCTCTCTTATCTAGGAGAGGAGAAATTCACATGGAGAGGACAGATGAACCGCTGGCCAGCCTCGCCGCCAAATGGAGTAGATCGCGCCAGCTTGTCGAAATCGGCAATCGTCTCGGCGCGAGTTATCCTGAGTTGGAACTGGCGTTGGACCTGGAGACGGACGTTCTGCTTGGCCCGATCCACACGGCCGAGGACGCTATCGCCAAGCTGAGGGCGATTCGCCTCGCCTTCGCCGACGGCGTCAGGACAGATGGCGCCGACGCAAGCGCTGTCTGCCAGACAATCCTCTGGCTGCAGGTGCAGTGCCGCAAGGATGAGGCGAAGAGTTCGCGGGCGGCCTAGTCGTCTTACCCGACCGCCGGAGACCCCGGCGACGGGTTAGGCCGCGCCTTCGATCCTGAGCCTGAGGGTCGGATCGCGCTCGATCTGACGCACCAGCAGCGCCTGGGCCAGCAAGACGCCGACGCCGGCCGCATAGGCCGAGAAGGCGCTTTCGGGGAACCGTCCGCTGTGGGCGGCGCCGGCGGTGTCGGCGTAGATGAACCCCGCCGCGGTAGCGAGCACCAGCACCACCGCCAGCACCGAGATCACGCTCTGGCCGAAGCCGGTGCGGAAGCTGATCCATATGTGGGTCTGCAGCATTCGGCGCAGCGGCGGCGCGGCCAGTGGCGTGACCAGCGTGGCGAGGAAGTAGAGGCTCGGATAGAGCAGCGTCCACCTGAGCTTGAAGGTGGGCGCGCCCGGCAGCACCCGCCAGGCATGGGCGGCGGCGGCGGCGTAGATCAGCGCGCCGGCGGCGAAGGCCGTGTATTGCATGCGGCGGAACATCCGCCAGGACGGACTGACATCCATCGCTGCAATGTGGCGACGCGGTGCGGCGAGGAAAGGGCCGGCGTGAACTTAATGGCCCTCGAAGGCGACCAAGATCGATACCGCGACGCCAGCCGCCCGCAGGCGGGCCGCGCCGCCGAGCTCGGGTAGGTCGACCACGAAGGCGGCGGCCACGATCTCGGCGCCCGCGTCGGTCAGCAGCTGGACCGCCGCCAGCGCCGTGCCGCCAGTGGCGATCAGGTCATCGACCAGCATCACCCGTTCGCCCGGCGCCACCGCGTCCAGGTGCATCTCCATGGCGTCGGAGCCGTATTCGAGCGCGTACTCCACCGCGCGGGTATGGTGCGGCAGCTTGCCCTTCTTGCGCAACGGCACGAAGCCGGCCGAGAGCTGGTGGGCCACCGCGCCGCCGAGGATGAAGCCGCGCGCCTCGATGCCGGCCACCTTGTCGATCTTCATGCCGGCGAACGGCTGCACCAGCTCGTCCACCGCCCGCCGAAAGCCCCGCGCGTCGGCCAAGAGGGTGGTGATGTCGCGGAACATGATCCCGGGCTTCGGATAGTCGGGGATCGTGCGGATGATCGCGGCCAGGTCCATGGGCCAAGCTTCTCTCAGGTCGCGGAGGATTTAGGAAGGCCGCGCGCGCCGGCCCCCGCTATGGTCGGGGCGATCATGCCGCGCGCCGCCGCCGTCCTCGCCACCCTCAGCCTCGCCGCAGCCGCTCCGCCGGCGCTGGCGGGGGAAACCCCGTGCTGGGTCGACAAGGGCGCGGTGGTGGTCTCCGCGGCGCTGGGCGACATCAGCGGCGACTTCCTGCTGGATCTATCCGCGCCGAAGAGCGTGCTCCACGTCGACCGGGCGCTGATGAGCGGCATCGAGACGCCGACGCGCGCCGCCACCCTGACCGTGGCCGGCGAGCGCATCCCGGCCAGCTTCGCCGTCGCCAGCCTCGATGCGCGCAGCCTGGGGCTGCCGACGACGATCAACGGCCTGATCGGCGCGGACGTGCTGGCCGGCTATGTGATCGACCTGCGCCTCTCGCCATGCCGGCTCGCCCTGTGGCGCCGCCATGCGCCGCCGATCGGGCCGGCGCAGACGCTGCCGGTGGAGATGGTGGCGGGCGTGCCCACCATCACCGCGTCGATCAGCGACGGGCGCACGGGGCTGGAAGGCCGGTTCGGCGTCGACACCGGCTCGGCCGGGGTGCGGATCGCCGCCGGGGCGGCCGGCCTGAGCCGCACGCCCAAGGGGATCGATGCGGCGTCGCGCCAGCGGCCGCCCGCGCGGCTGGCGGCGCTCGGCCTGGGCGGCGATGTGCTGCGCAATACGCCCGCCGGCCTGGCGACGGACGCGCCGGCCGGCGTTCTCGGCGACATCGGCGACGACGTCTGGGCGCGCTACGACTTGCGGCTGGACCTGCGCGCCGGCCGCCTTCAGCTCGCTCCGCTGGCCCCGCCTAGTGGGCGACGTCGCGCCAGATCTGCCGGTAGCTGAGGTAGAGCAGGCCCGAGAAGAGCCCCAGATAGATCAGCACCGCCAGGCCCATCTGCTTGCGCTGCTCCATCTTCGGGTCGGACGCCCACATCAGGAACGCCGCGACGTCCTTGGCCTCCTGCGCCGTGGTGCAGGGCGTGCCGTCGTCGAACGTCACCTTGCAGTCGGTGAGCGGCGGCGGCATGCCGATGAAGCCGCCGACCGGGACCTTGCCCGGATCGCCCGTCCAGTTGCCGGACACGTCACCCGAGAAATAGGGGTTGTAGTACTTGCCCGGCGGCGGGGTCAGGCCGGCCGGCGTTGGCGCGTTGTAGGACGCGATCGAGTAGACGTAGCTCGGCCCCCCCTCACGCGCGTAGACCAGCAGCGACATGTCGGGCGGCAGCGCGCCGCCGTTACTAGCGCGGGCCGCTGAGTCATTGGGGAACGGCGGCACCAGCACGTCGGCGGTGGTCGCCGGGCGGTGGGTCGGGTCGCCAGTGTCGGCGTTAATGTCCGGAACCTGCCGCGGCCAACCCGCGGCGATCGCCTTCACATAGGGATTGTCGTTCGAGTTCGGGTACTTCGGGCTCCAGAACGGGCCGCCCGGATCGCCGAGGTTATGGAAGGCGATGTAGTTGATCGAGTGGCACTGCGAGCAGACCTGGGCATAGACCTTGAAGCCCCGCTGCAGCTGGGCCTGGTCGTACATGCCGAACGGGCCGTTGAACGACCAGTGCTGCTCTTGCAGCGGCGCCTGGGTGGTGTCCGCCAGCGCGGGCGCGGCGGCGAGGCCAAGCAGAACGGCCAGAGCTAGGACCTTGCGGAGCATCGGCCGATCAACCCTTCTTTTCAGGCGCGGCCACGGCCCCGGCGGGCGTGGCGGCCGGATGCGACAACACCGGCGTGGAAATAGATTCCGGCGCGGGCAACGGAGTCTCCGTGAACGGCAGGATGAACTTGAGGACCACGATGAAGTAGAAGAAGTAGTAGAGGGCGGCGACGCGGCTCAGCCAGACGAAGCTGTTGATGTTCGAGTCACCGAGCTGGAAGCCGATGCTCCCCGGCCACAGCTTGTCGTCGGGCTCGTGCGCGCCGCAGAAGCCGAGAATCAGGCAGTCGATGAAGAAGATGATGAAATAGATTTTCGCCTGCGGCCGGTAGCGCATCGAGCGCACTCGCGACCCGTCGAGCCAAGGCAGGGCGAAGATGCAGGCGATCGCCCCACCCATCGCCACGACCCCCATCAGCTTGTCAGGGATGGCGCGAAGGATGGCGTAGTAGGGCAGCAGGTACCACTCCGGTACGATGTGCGCCGGCGTCGCCAGCGGATTGGCCGGGATATAGTTGTCCACGTGGCCGAGCGCCTCGGGCATGAAGAAGACGAAGCAGGCGA
>Ga0302314_10003619_pt1 | contig 28458 bp, 20 predicted proteins | sample III_Palsa_N2_3_FD_200533 | JGI IMG/M metagenome (GOLD analysis project Ga0302314, IMG submission 200533) | Peat permafrost microbial communities from Stordalen Mire near Abisko, Sweden - III_Palsa_N2_3 | ecosystem: Environmental > Terrestrial > Soil > Palsa > Peat permafrost | place: Sweden...
CGCCGGCCATGTTCAAGGCGTTCTACGCCGTGCTGAGGCCCGGCGGCGTGCTGGGCGTGGTCGATCACCGAGCGGACGATTCTGCGTCTCTCGCGTCGGTCAAGCAGAGCGGTTATTTGCCCACCCGCTACGTGGTGAAGCTGGCGACCGACGCCGGCTTTACGCTGGATGCAAGTAGCGAGATCAACGCCAATCCGAAGGATACAAAAAACTATCCGAAAGGCGTGTGGACGTTGCCTCCTACGCTCACCCTCGGCGACCAGGACAAGGCGAAGTACCTGGCGATTGGTGAGTCCGACCGGATGACGCTGCGCTTCATCAAGCCGGCTGCGCCAACGCCGGCAGCATCGACCCACTGAGGCATCGCTCGCGCCAACAGCCGGGGCGATGCGACACGGATTCGCATGCTGATCGCACTCAACAAGCCCTATGGCGTGCTGTGCCAGTTCACCGACGGGAACGGGCGTCGCACGCTGGCCGATTTCATCCGGCAAAAGGACGTCTATGCGGCTGGACGGCTGGATCAGGACAGCGAAGGCCTGCTGCTGTTGACCGATGATGGGCGGCTTGCGCACCGGCTGACCGATCCCCAGCACAAGCAGGCCAAGACCTATCTGGTACAGGTCGATGGCGAGATCGACGAGGCAGCCATCCTCGCGCTTCGCCGCGGAGTCCTCTTGAACGACGGCCCAACTCTGCCCGCGATGGCGGAAATCTCGACCGAGCCAGATTGGCTATGGCCTCGTGATCCACCGGTGCGCTTTCGCAAAGCCATCCCCACCAGCTGGCTCAGCATCTCGCTGCGCGAGGGCCGCAATCGCCAGGTACGAAGAATGACCGCCGCCGTTGGATTTCCTACGTTGCGACTGATTCGCGTGCGGATGGGCGAGCATGCGCTGGATGATTTGGCGCCGGGCGAGACTCGGCAAATTCTGTAGAAATACTCCCGCAGGAAATGTACTTTGTGTGCGAAAGGCGCCCTGTGTCTTGGGGATATGACGCGAGTGGCCAATAGAAACGTAGCCCGAAGAGATGGCTGTCCCGCGCGCTGCCCCTCCCTTTGGGAGGGGGCTGGGAGAGAGTTCGGTGCTTGCGGAGTTGCCTGGATCTCGTCATCCCTGCGAAGGCAGGAGGAGCTTTTCAACAGCGAAGCTGGTCACCCAGTGCTCTTCGCTCTTTTTGGTGGTGTCGCCATCTGCCATTTCTAGTGCAGAGCGTTTCGTCCTCCTGCGGAGGGCGAGTTACTTCTCTTTTGCTTGTCCAAAAGAGAAGTAACCAAGAGAAAAGGACACCCCGCGTGGCGCTTTCTGAGCAGAGCTCAGAAAGTGCGTGAGGCGAGGCCGGGCTTTTCGACAGCACATCCATGTGCTGGCGAAAAGGAATCGACATCCTGTCGATCCCTTTTCGTCAGGACAGGAGTCCTTTCGAAAAGCCCGGTCCCGCCTCACGGACGTGCCGGTCAGGAAGCCCGGCAAGCGCCAAGCGGGGTGGCTTTTCCTCTTTGGTTACTTTCTCTTTACTCCGGGCATCCTGCCCTGCGCCCTTCGGGCCAGCTTCGCTGTTCGCGCTCGCTCCTGCGTGCGCGTGGCCACGCAAAGAGAAAGTGACTCGCCCTCCGCAGGAGGACGAAACGCTCTGCACTAGAAATGGCAAATCGTGGGCAAGCAAAAAAGAGCGGAAGGCGTTGGGTGACCAGCTTCGCTGTTGAAAAGCTCCTCCTGCCTTCGCAGGAATAACGAGGAGTTGAGTGATCCCTCGAACAGCGAACCCTCACCCCTCCTCTCCCAATGGGAGAGGGTACAGAGCGCGGGCGCAGGACGTCGCGATTAAGTGACCTTGTAACGATCCGGGTTGTATCTGGAGCAGGCTTTCGCGCTACAGCGCATCCGTTGCGGGCAACCCAAAGAATGCCTCCGCAGTCGCCGTACTATTCGACGCCGTCATTTCCACCGACTCATCGCGATCGCGGGCGATCTCTTCGCAGATGTGTCGCAGGTACATCGGCTCATTGCGCCGATGCGCAGGCTGGGGGCGCACCGTGCGTGGCAGCAGGTAGGGTGCATCGGTTTCGATCATCAGGCGGTTTGCGGGAATGTCGCGCACCAGCTCACGCAGGTGGGTGCCGCGACGCTCATCGCAGATCCAGCCCGTGATACCGATATGGCAGTCCAGTGCAAGATAGTCGCGCAACGCTTCACCGCTGTCGGTGAAACAGTGCACCACCACGGCCGGTACCTTGTCGCGGTAGCGCCGCAGCAATGCGATGAAGTCGCCATGCGCATCGCGTTGGTGCAGGAATAACGGTTTGCCTGTATCCACGCCGATCTGCAGCTGGCGCTCGAAGACCTGCCGCTGTATCTCCGGCGGTGAATAGTTGCGGTTGTAATCAAGCCCGGTTTCGCCGATCGCGCGCACTGAGGCGTCAAGCGCAAGCTCACGCAAGCGCGCATCGGTTGCGTCGTCGTAGTCGATGGCGTGATGCGGGTGCACCCCAGCGGTCGCATACAGCGTGCCCGGATTTGCCTTGGCAAGCGCGAGTGCGTGGGTGCTGCCGTCGAGTGAGGCGCCGGTGACAATCATCCGGCCCACACCCTGCGCATGGGCACGCTGCAATACGGCGTCGAGATCATGCCGGAACGATTCGTGGGTGAGGTTGGCGCCGATATCCAACAGGGGCATGACGTGGCCTGTCATCAAAGTTTCGTATTGTCTCAGAGGTGCCAATAAATGGCCTGCAGAAGCCGGGTTTACAACGGCCGCTGAACGACTGACGCGCCGTTCACCTTTCATTCTCGCATCCTGCACTTTTATACGTTCACGCTTCACAACCACCCCACAAGGAGAGCGGCTCATGGAGAAGGTCTATCTAGTGCGAGTGTTCTACGAGGTATATGGGGGGATGCGGGCCGACAAACCGGTGCTGTACCGAAGCGAGAGCGTGGCAAGGGAGCGCGGTGAGATGCTCGCCAGGAATCGGGACGGTGTGCTGGTATATGCGCAGGCCGCCGACCCCGATCAGGGTGAATATTCGGAGCCCATGATCCTCGCCAAATACGGTCAAGTTCCCGATCTGCGCGCCGAACACGCGTAATAAGAGGGTTTTGATCGTGAAAAACCGAATGACCAGCGTCATTCGGTCCCGTTGATTGCGCCTCCGATATTCGGCGGCCAGCTAGGCGCCATGCCCGGAATTATTTGCGCCCGGCCAACTTGCGGCAGCGAAATGTGTCGCCTTTTTGCGTGAGTGATCGACCATTCTTCGATGCGCGCATCCTGCATAAGCATGGGAGCCAGCCCAAAATAATGAACGGCATCTCCCCGTAGCGCGCCTGTCGCTCGCCTGTCGCAGGTCGGATGTGATAACTATGCTGTTTGCCGCTTCGCTGCCAAGGGGAAGCGGCCTTACGTGCGTAACGAGCGGGGTGGAGCATGTCGGCAGTCATCCAGCCGGCGACGGGTGAGGCGGGTGTGGGCGTCGACGACCGTGAAACGGAAGTCTGCGCCTGGCTGGTCGCGCGCGGTCGTTTGAAAGACAGCGATCTGGGGCGTGCGCGCCGGTTGCACGAGGAATCTGCCGAAGGCACGCTGACCACGCTGATGGCCCGGCTCGGGCTGGTTTCCGAGCGCGATCTGGCCGAAGCCTGGGCTGAACTATTGCAGGTGCCACTGCTGGCAGCGCGCGATGCGCCGGAATTGCCTCCGGCCGATCTTGAGCTGTCGCTGCGTTTCCTGAAGCAGCAGCACGTCGTGCCGGTACAGGACGGCACCGATGGGCTCGCCCTGATCGTGGCCGACCCGGCCGATCCGTACCCGCTGCAGGCAGTGATGCTGGCCGCCGGTCGTCCGGTCGCGCTGCGGGTCGGGCTGCGTTCGGAAATCGACGGTCTGATCGAGCGTTACTACGGCAGCGGACGCTCGGCCATGGGCACCATCGTGGAGAACCTCGATGGTAGCGCCGCGGAGGAAGACGACGTCGAGCATCTGCGCGATCTGGCGTCGGAAGCTCCCGTCATCCGGTTGGTCAACCTTATTCTGCAGCGCGCGGTCGAGCAGCGTGCCTCGGATGTGCACATCGAACCGTTCGAAAATCACCTGAAGGTGCGCTATCGCATCGACGGTGTGTTGCACGAAGTGGAGGCGCCGCCGTCCAGTTCCACCGCGGCGGTGATTTCGCGCGTGAAGATCATGGCGCGATTGAATATTGCCGAGCGTCGACTGCCGCAGGACGGACGCATCCAGTTGCGCGTGCAGGGCAAGGAACTCGACCTGCGCGTGTCGACCGTGCCTACCAGCTTCGGCGAGTCGGTGGTGATGCGTATTCTCGATCGCGAATCGGTGGTGTTCGATTTTGCCTCGCTCGGGTTTACCGATAACTTCCAGCAGCGCTTTGTCGATGTGCTCGAACGCCCCCACGGCATCCTGCTGGTCACCGGCCCGACCGGTTCGGGCAAGACCACGACGCTGTACACCGCGCTGTCGCGGATCAATACGCCGGGGGTGAAGATCATCACGGTCGAGGACCCGGTCGAATACCAGCTCGAAGGCATCAACCAGATCCAGGTGAAGCCGCAGATCGGGCTGGATTTCTCCGGTGCGTTGCGTTCGATCATGCGTCAGGATCCGGACGTGATCATGATCGGCGAAATGCGCGACCTGGAAACCTGCCGCATCGCGATCCAGTCGGCGCTGACCGGTCATCTGGTGTTGTCGACGCTGCATACGAACAGCGCCGCCGGCGGTATCACCCGCCTGCTCGACATGGGTGTGGAGGATTACCTGCTGGGCTCGACGATCAACGGCATTCTGGCGCAGCGACTGGTACGCCGGCTCGATCCGGAAACGGCCACATCGTACGAGGCGCTGCCCGAAGTGATCGAGCAGTTCGAACTGGAAAAATACACCGACGAGCGACCCATCCGGCTGTGGAAACCCGGTAGCAGCGCGGCGAATCCGACGGGCTATCGCGGCCGCCGCGCGATCATGGAGTTTCTCACCATGAGCGACCCGCTGCGCCGGCTGGTGATGCAACGCGCTGACGCCGGCGAGATCGAGCGCCAGGCGCGCGCCGAAGGCATGCGCACGATGTATGAAGACGGCATCGCCAAAGCGGTAGCCGGCATCACCACGCTGGAAGAGGTGCTGCGCGTGACGCAGGAAGGCTGACGTGGCCCAGTTCCGTTACAGGGCGGTCAACGATACCGGCGAGATGCTGCAGGGCCAGATGGAGGCGGCCAGTGTGGAAGAGGTCATCGGCCGCCTGCAGGATCAGGGTCATACGCCATTGGAGGCGCGGCCGACCGATGGCGCTGGCGGCAGCAGCGGGTTGGCGGCGTTGTTCAAGCGTGGCCCGTTCACCGGCGACCAGCTCGCCCAGTTCACCCATCAGCTGGCGACCCTGCTGGGTGCCGGCCAGCCGCTGGATCGCGCGCTCAGCATCCTGCTTGATCTGCCTGAGGGCGAGCACGCCAAAAAGCTCGTCGAACGCGTGCGCGATCGTGTGCGCGGCGGCAATACGCTGTCCTCGGCGCTGGACGAAGAGCACGGCGTCTTTCCCAAGCTTTACGTCAGCCTGGTGCGCGCCGGTGAAACGGGCGGCTCGCTGGAAGAGACGCTGCGTCGGCTGGCCGACTATCTGGAACGCGCGCAACTGATGCGCGGCAACATCGTCAATGCGCTGATCTATCCGGCATTTCTGATGGTCGGCGTGCTCGGTTCGCTGGTGTTGTTGCTGGCCTATGTGGTGCCGCAGTTCGTGCCGATCTTTGCCGACATGCAGGTGCCGATCCCGTTCATCACCCAGGCGGTGCTGGCGTTGGGCAATGCGTTGCAATCCTGGTGGTGGCTGATACTGCTGGTGCTGGGCGGCGGCATTTTCTTCTGGCGCGCGCGGCTGCGCGATCCCGCGGTACGGCTGGCCTGGCATACCCGGCTGCTGAGCCTGCGGGTCGTAGGTCCACTGCTCTTGAAAGTGGAGACCGCGCGGATCGCCCGCACGCTGGGCACGCTGCTGAAAAATGGCGTGCCCTTGCTGAGTTCGCTGACGATCGCCCGGCAGGTCACCAGCAATCTCGCACTGGATGCGGCGCTGAGCCAGGCGCACGAACAGGTCAAGGGCGGTTCCGGGCTGAGTCTCGCGCTGGGGCAGTCAAAACTGTTTCCGCGGCTGGCGATGCAGATGGTGCAGGTCGGCGAAGAGGCGGGTCAGCTCGACACCATGCTGCTGAAAGTGGCCGACACTTTTGAACTTGAGTCCAAACGCGCGATCGATCGTCTATTGGCTGCGCTGGTGCCGGCACTGACCATCGTGATGACGGTGATGGTGGCGTTCATCATGGCAGCGATCCTGCTGCCGCTGCTCAGCCTGACCAGCAATATCCAGTAGCTCCTGCGCCTTATCTATCCCGCGACCACTTTGAGGTACTCCCATGCAATACAGGCAACCCCGACGCATCGGTTTGAACGCCGGTTTCACCCTGCTGGAAATGCTCGCGGTCATCGTGTTGATCGGCATCATCGGTACGGTGGTGGTGACCCAGGTCGGCAAGAATGTCGACAAGGGCAAGTACGGCGCCGGCAAGGCGCAGCTGATGACGCTGAGCCAGAAGATCGAAAACTACGCGCTCGACAATGGTTCGCCGCCGCAGCAATTGGAAGACCTGGTGACCAAGCCGGCCACGGCGCCGAACTGGCAGGGCCCGTACGCGAAGGAGGCCGATCTGAAGGATCCGTGGGGTCATCCGTTCGGCTACCAGTATCCGGGTCAGCACGGCAATTTCGATCTGGTCTTCTACGGACAGGACGGCAAGCCGGGCGGCGATGGCTACAGTCTGGACGTGGGCAACTGGCAGTAAGCCGGTAGCACGAACCCCTATGGCCGGCTTGTCACATCGAGGTGTATCGCGGCCCTTTTACCCTCGGGGAATGAAGGCGAGCGATACCGTGCGCCGTTGGCAGCGTGCGCGTGGATTCACCTTGCTGGAAATGCTTGCGGTGATCCTGCTGATCGGCATTGCCGCCGCCGCGCTATCGATCTCGGTGACGCAGGGTCTGGCCAGTGCCCGCATCAACGCGGCCAGCAGCGAGCTGGCCGGTGCTTTGCGAGCGACACGCGCGCAGGCGATCGTGCGCGGGCAGGATCAGAATTTCGACGTGGACACCCGCGCGAATACCTATCGCGACGTGAAGCAGCACGACGTGCGCCTGCCGAAGGGCTTGCGCCTGAGCATCACCAGCGCGAAGGAAGATCGGCCGAACGATCACACCGGACGCATCCGCTTCTTTCCCGACGGAAGTTCCACGGGAGGCCGCATCACCTTGCAGAGCGGGCGGCGCGAGTGGCATGTCAATGTGTCGTGGCTGACTGGCGATGTCGCGGTAGTCGGCACGGTGGCTGCGCGATGATGCAGATGCGCCTAGCTTTGCCAGGCTCGCGACGGCAGCGCGGCTTCAGCCTGCTTGAAGTAATCGCGGCGATCCTGCTGCTGGCGGTCACCTTCACCGCATTGATGAAGGTTGCCGGCAGTGCAATCAACCTGACCCAGAACGCCGCCGACCACAGCGAAGCGGCGATGTGGGCGCGCGGCAAGCTCGACAGCGCGTTCGTGGGCGAACCGGTGAAGCCGGGCAGCAGTTCGGGCCAGTTCAACAAGAAGTTTCGTTGGCAGCTCGACGTCACACCCTGGAACCAGATCGGCGCCACGCCGCCGAACGCGCTGCTGCACCTCTACCAGTTGGATCTGGACGTGCTGTGGGGACCTTCTGCGCATCCACGTTCGGCGCACTTCCGCACCTTGCGACTGAGTGGCTCGGACGTCGCCGGCGGCGCCAATCCATTGCAGCCTGGCCTATGAAACCAGTGGCCATCCATCGGGCTGTCGCCAACCCTGTCGCGAAACGAGTTGTGATGAATCGGGCTGCCGGTTTTACCCTGCTGGAAGTGCTCGCTTCGCTGATGTTGCTGGCGCTGCTGCTGCTGGGCGTGTATTCGGGTTTGCGCACGGCTACCCACAGTGTGCGATCGGGTACCGCGGCAGTCGCCCGGATCGACCAGATTCGCTCTGCTCAGCAGTTCCTGCAACGCGAGTTGGCGCAAAGCATGGCTCAGCCGATCAGCCACAACGATCGCGGCGAAAATATCTATTTCGAAGGCAACGAGCATGAGCTTCTCTATGTGGCACCGTTGCCCGGTTATCTCGGCAAACTCGGGCCACAACTGCAAAGCCTGAAGCTGGTCGACGACGGCCATGGCGATTCGAGTCTCGTGCTGAGCCTCGCCTTGTTGCCACCGGATGGTCAGCCGCCCAAACCGGTGGGCGATCCGCAGGTACTGATCGATCACATCCACGGAGGCAGCTTCAGTTATCGCGGCGTCGATGTGCAGGGACATGCCATTCCGTGGTCCGCGACCTGGCCGGACGGTCGCCTGCTGCCACTGCTGGTACGCGTTCAGTTGCAGCTTGCGGGCAACTACGACTGGCCCTTGCTGGAGGTCCCACTGCGGGTCAATCCGGTAGCCAGTGGGGCGCAGACCGGTCTGCAACCGCTGGGCCTGCCCGGGGTGGGTGGTCGATGATGCGCAGGCAACCGACATCATCCAGCCGCCAACGCGGGGTGGCTCTGTTGCTGGTGCTGTGGGCGTGCATGCTGCTGGCGATCCTGCTGGGTGGATACGCCGCCCTGGCGCGGACTGAAGGCCTGCAGGCGCGCTACCAGTTTGCCCAGACCCAGGCGCACTACGCGGCCGAGGCCGGCATCATGCGCGCGTTCTACGGCTTGCAGGACCCGCTGATTGCGAACCGCTGGATTGGCGACGGGCGAATGTATGCCTTTCAGTTCAACGAGGCCTCGGTCAAGGTTTCGGCGATCAGCGAAGGTGGCAAGGTGGATCTCAACAGCGCCACGCCGGAAGTGTTGCAGGGCTTGTTTCAGGCTGCCGGGATGGTGTCCGCACAAGCACAGACTCTTGCCGGCAAGGTGGTGGAATGGCGTGGCGCTTCACTCGTTCCGGCGGACGCCGGCTCTCACCATGCTGACTACGCCGCGGCGGGGCTCGACTACGGTCCGCGCAATGGACCGTTCGTCAGCGTCGAGGAATTGCAGCTGGTGCTGGGTATGACACCTCAGATCTATCGTGCAGTGGCGCCCGATATCACGATCTGGTCCGGCAATGCGACGCCGGATCCGAATACCGCCCCGCCGCTGGCATTGGCAGCGATTCCCGGAATGACTCCGCAGCAGGAGAGTGCGATCCAGTCCGCACGGCTGGCCAACGCCAATGATCCCAGTATGGCTCTCAACAGCGGAACAACGGATAGTATCCGGTCGGAGGCCACGCTCGCCGACGGCACACATGCGGTATTGCGTGCAACGATGCGTATACAAACGGGGCAGGCTGGCACACAACCTTACGCGGTGTTGCGCTGGCAGGAAGGAGATGCGGAATGAGTACGGCAACGCAGTCGCTGCGGCCGTTGTTGGAGCGCGTACGCCATGGTTGGCGTGCATCGCCGTTGCCGCGATTCTTCCAATGGTGGGGCGGCGAATTGCGTGCCTTGCTGCCGCCGCGCTGGCGCGCGTGGTTCAGCAGCGGCGCGGACTGGCATCTGCTGCAATGCGTGGACGCACAATGGATATTGCGCCGAGCCGGCCGGCACCCACCGCTGGCCAGCTGGGACGACAGCGCCGACGCGCTGGTCCAGCAGGCCGAACTGGGCGCAGCGCTACGCGGCGTGGATCGCGAAGACCTGCGGCTCGCCCTGCTGCTGCCAACCTCCGTGGTGTTGCGGCGAACGCTGGCGCTACCGCTGGCTGCCCGTGACAACCTGCGGCGGGTGATGGCGTTCGAGCTGGATCGGCAGACGCCGTTCAACCTCACGCAGGTGCACTACGCCGCACGCGAATTGACGCTGCCGGCCGCGCCTGGGCGACTCAACGCGGAACTGGTCGTGGTCACCCGCAGCACGCTCGATCCCATGCTGGCGCATCTGCATGCCTTGGGCATATCCATCGATGCCGTGGACCTGGCGCGCGGCGACGATCGCCTTGGCATCAATCTGCTGCCCGAGGAACAGACGCCGCGTCACCTGCGACCGCGCCTTCGATTGAATCTTGCGTTGGCCGCGGGTTGTGTCTTGCTGCTGGTGCTGTTGCTGGCGCAATGGCTACACAACCGGCAGGAAGTGCTGGCGCAGATGCAGGACCAGGTCGAGAGCATGCGCGGCGAGGCACAGCAGGTATCGGTGCTGCGTCAGCAATTGCAGGACAACGCCGGTGCCGCCGGTTTTCTGGCCCAGCGCAAGAAAAACACCGTCAGCATGCTCAGCCTGCTGCAGGACGCCACCGAGCGGTTGCCGGACACCGCGTGGCTGGAACGTTTCAGTGTGGACAACACCGGCCAGATCGGTATCCAGGGTCAGAGCAAACAGGCGGCCAAACTGCTCGACGCGCTGAAGGACTCGACACTGATCACGAATGCCAGCTTCCAGGGCAGCATCCAGCCCGATCCCACCACCGGCAAGGAACGGTTCTACCTGACCGCCCAGGTGCACCAACCGCCGACGGGCAAGCCCCACGCCGCTGGCGCGACACCGTCGACTGGCGGAGGCGCGCGATGAAGATGGTCAAACTCAACTCACGCGATAGCCGCATCGCGGCGATCATCTTGTCGTTGCTGGTGCTGTTGCTTGCTTACTTCGTGTTGCTGCATTGGTGGTTTGTAGCGCCGCTGCAACAGATCCGCAGTGAGATGGTCGACTTGCGCGACACGCACAGCCGGTTCGCCGCCGCGATCGCTGAGAAGCCTGCCCTGCAACAGCGCATCGCTGCGCTCGGCGCCGGACAGGCTGCCAGCAGTGCGTTTCTGGCCGAGGACGATCCGAACACCGCCGCGGCCGACCTGATGCAGCGCGTCGTCGACGTGGTGGGCACCAGCACCCAGGGAGGTAACTGCGTGGTGAGCCAGAAGATGCCGATGCCGAACCCGCCAGCGACGGCCGGCGAGCCGTATCACAAGGCGGCAGTGAGCATCAGCCTCAGTTGCGACGTCGAGCCGCTGGCCACCGTATTGCAGGCGCTGGAGCAGGGCACACCCTATCTGTTCGTCGACGATCTCAGCATCTATCGCAATCCGGTGGCAGCCCAACAGAGCAACGTGGCGCCACTGGAAGTGCAGTTCACGCTGTCAGGCTACGTGCGCCCGCCGCGTGGCGCGCCTTCCGCAGCGGCTGCCACCGGTGCTGTCGCCGGCACCACTTCCACGGAAGCGGGAGCGCAGCCATGAACGCCGCCAATCAGCGCCAGCTGACTCCGGTACTCGCGGTGATCGCCGTGCTGCTGGGTGCGCTGTTGTTGGTGTTGTTTGCCGGCATCGGCCGCAGTCTGCATTGGGATGCGCCTCGCACGCAGGCCTCGCTGCCACCGGCCGGCAATCCGTCCGACCTGCCGCGACCGGTACCGCTGCAACAGTTCGCGCTGGTCTGGCAAAAGCCGTTGTTCACCCCCGATCGCAAGCCGATCGCGCGCGTTGCCAATGGCGGCAGCAGTCTGGGTGATTTCGATCTGACCGGCATCATCCTCACGTCCGGTCTGCACATGGCCCTGTTGCACGACAGGAATGGCGACCGGCAGGTACGTCTGCATGAGGGTGAGTCGCTACCCGACGGCAGCGTTACCCTGGTTGAGGTGCGCCCGCGCTCGGCGCTGTTCGATACGTCGGCGGGACGCATTGAACTAAAGCTGCCGGCGGGCGCTCCCATCGATAGTCCGAAGGAAGGTACGCCGCCGCCAGACAACGGCAACCGCAACGCCCCGGCCGATGCCATGATGCGCGTCGTGCCTCCAGGCCCTCCGGCTACGCCCGCGCCACCGTCATCGAACAATCATTCACCGGAGTCGTCGGTCGAACGGCTCCGCGAAAATATCCAGAAGCGTCGAGCCGCACAGGCCGCTGCGACTCACCAAGGAGTACGTTGATCCATGGTCCCCATGAACAGGCTCTTACGCACCAGTACGCTTGCCGCGGTCGTATGGCTGGCCGGCTGCAATACGCTTCCGCAGACGCATGACGACGGTGCCCTGCAGCGCGAAGCGATGGCCGGTACGCAGAACCCGGTGCCGGCGCCGCTGCCGTTGAACAGCAGCATCAGCAGCGGCAGCGAAGCGGCAGTGGCTCCGAAGATCAGCCAGGGCAGCGGTCAGTTCATCCGACCCACCGCGTTGCCGACACCGCGCCCTGCAGCTACCGGCGATGGCGCGGTCACCTTCAACTTCGAGAATCAACCGGTTCAAGCGGTGGTCAAGGCGATCCTCGGCGACCTGCTCAAGCAGAACTACACCATCGTGCCTGGCGTGCAGGGCAACATCTCGTTCTCCACCTCCGAGCCGGTGGACAGCAGCCAGGCGCTGCCGATCCTGGAAACGCTGTTGTCGTGGACGCATAACGCACTGGTCAAGCGCGCCGGCGGTTACGTCGTGATGCCCGACAAGGATGCCGTCGCCGGCAACCTGGTGCCCAGTCTCGGTGGCGGCGCACCGCAAGGCGGCATGCAGGCCAGACTGTTTCCGTTGCGCTACATTTCTGCCAGCGAAATGCAGAAACTGATCAAGCCGTTCGCGCGGCAGGACGCCGTGCTGCTGGCCGATTCGGAGCGCAACCTGCTGGTGATGTCCGGTACGCCGGACGAACTGGACAACTATCAGCGCACCGTCCACACGTTCGATGTGGACTGGCTGCGCGGCATGTCGGTGGGTGTCTTCACCTTGCAACACGCCGACGTCGATGAAGTGATGCCACAGCTTGACCAGATGTTCGGCGCGAAGGGCGACACACCGCTGGCCGGCATGCTTCGGTTCCTGCCGATCAAGCGCACCAACGCCCTCGTCGTAATCAGCACGCAGCCGGCTTATCTGGATGAGGTAGGCAGCTGGATCACCAAGATCGATCTGGGCGGCGGCAACGACCCGCAACTGTTCGTTTATGACGTGCGCAATATCAAGGCATCGGAACTGGCGAAGTATCTGGCGCAGATCTACACCAACGGCGCCGGCAATGGCGGCGACAACGGCGGTCAGGTCGGTCCGGGGCTCGGTTCCAGCACGCTCGGTAGCGGCAACAACGCAAGTGGGTCGGCCAGCGGCATGGGCAGCACGGCGGGCAGTTTCGGCAGCTCGACCGGTGGATTGGGCGGCACCAGTTCCGGCATTGGCGCAGGTGCGAGTGGCGTTGGCGGGGGCGGCCTTACTTCTTCAACCGGTGGCAGCACGGGTGCCTTTGGTAGTAGCACGGGCGGCGTGGGCGGCACCGGCCAGACGGGTGGCACGAGCGGAGCATTCGGTAGCGGCAATTCCGGCAACGGCAATGCGAACGGCGAACAGTCCTACAGCTCGCAGGACGGTAGCGTGCGCATCAGTTCGGTCGACAGCAACAACCAGCTGCTGATCCGTGCGCGTCCGTCGCAGTGGGCGGAAATCCAGTCGGCCATCCAGCGGCTGGACAACGTACCCCTGCAGGTGCAGATCGAAACCCGGATTCTGGAAGTTGCCCTTGTCGGCGATCTGCAGTTCGGTGTGCAGTGGTATCTGCAAGGGCTTGCCAACAGCACACCGAACGCGACCACAGGAGTCGCGGCCAGCAACTACCCGGGCGCCCATCGGCAGATTGCGTTGGGTTCGGGTGGTAATCAGTTTGGCGGTCAGCCGTTCTTCTATTCGTTTCTGAGCAGCAGCGGCAAGTTCCAGGTCGCGGTAAGCGCGCTGGAAACCGACAGCAATACCAAGACCTTGTCGGCGCCTTCGCTGGTCGTGCTCAACAATCAGGTGGCGCATATCCAGGTCGGTGACCAGGTGCCGATCAACCAGACCAGCTTGCTGCCCACCACAGGCACCTCGACCACCTTGAATCAGGTGACGTATATCCCGACCGGCGTGATCCTCAATGTGCAGCCGCGGGTGAATCCGGGTGGCCTGGTGTATCTGAATATCGACCAGCAGGTCAGCTCGGCCGGTGCCGTCTCCGCCGCCCAACCGAATCCGACGATTTCCCAGCGCGAAGTGGGAACGCAGATCGCGGTGCAGAGTGGTCAGACCGTCCTGCTCGGTGGTCTGATCCAGGAACAGAACGTCGTCAGTGATACCGGTATCCCCGGTCTCAATCGCATTCCGGTACTGGGGCGGTTGTTCGGCACCACCAACCACAGCCGCACGCGCACCGAGCTGATCGTGCTGATCACGCCGAAGGTCATCACCAACAGTGAAGAAGCCCGGCAGATCACCGACGATTACCAGCACGACTTCGAATCGCTGGCGCCGTTGCGCAAGACGGCCTCGAACGCAAACACGACGACCACGACAACAACTACAACGACGACCGCTCCTGCCACCAACTCAAGCGTGATAACGACTCCCATCAAGCACTGAGCTTCGGCTTTCGATCAGGGCCACGCAGTTCGCTGCTTCGCCCTGATCGAAAGCCGGCCGCTTGAGGCTCGCGGCCGTGATGGAATCCAGCGCTGTCGCTAAGATGCGCGTGCATGACCAACGTTCTTATCCACGCGTTTCCGATCACCCCGCTACTGCCGCAGATCGTCGCGTCGCTTGCCGCAACGCCACGGCTGGTGCTGGAGGCGCCGCCCGGCGCGGGCAAGACGACGCAGGTGCCGCTTGCGCTGCTCGATGCGCCGTGGCTGGCCGCAAAGAAAATCCTGATGCTGGAACCGCGGCGGATCGCGGCACGTGCCGCGGCGCAGTTCATGGCGCAGCAGCTCGGTGAGGAGATCGGTCGCACCGTGGGCTATCGCATCCGGTTCGAGTCGAAGGTGAGTGCGGCGACGCGGATCGAAGTGGTCACCGAGGGCATCCTGACGAGGCTGATCCAGGACGATCCAGAGCTGAGCGGGATTGGCGCGATCCTGTTCGACGAATTCCACGAACGCCATCTGGCCGGCGATCTCGGTGCCGCGTTGGCGCTGGATATCCAGGCCACATTGCGCCCCGAACTGCGGCTGCTGGTGATGTCGGCCACGCTGGATGGCGAACGCATTGCGCAGTGGTTGGATGCACCACGCATCTCCAGTCCCGGCCGCAGCTATCCGGTGCGCGTCGACTACCCACCGGTCCGCGCGCAGGAGAGCATCGAGCATCAGCTCGCACGCGTGGCGCGACAGGCATTGGAAGACAGCGACGGCGATGTGCTCGCTTTCCTGCCGGGCCGGCGCGAGATTGCGCGATCGCAATCGGTGCTCACACAGAGTCTCGATCGCGATGACGTCGAGGTGGTCGCGTTGCACGGCGAGTTGTCGCTGACCGATCAGCAGCATGCACTGAGCCCTGCCGAACCGGGCACGCGGCGCATCGTGCTGGCGACCAACGTGGCCGAATCCAGCGTCACCCTGCCGGGCATCCGCACGGTGATCGATAGTGGCTTGGCGCGCGAACCGCGTTTCGATCCGAACTCCGGCTTCACCCGCTTGGAGACCGTCACTATTTCGCAGGCCTCGGCCGATCAGCGTGCGGGGCGTGCCGGTCGCGTGGCAGCCGGAAGCGCGCATCGACTATGGCCGCAGAGCAAGCGGCTCGAGCCGGCACGCACGGCCGAGATCACCCAGGCGGAGCTATCCGGCCTCGCTCTCGAGCTGGCGGCCTGGGGAAGCGCGAAACTGCCATGGCTCGACCCGCCGCCGTCCGGCGCGCTCGCGCAAGCACGTGAATTGCTGAGCAGCCTCGGTGCACTTGATCATGCATCGTTGATCACGGCGCTCGGCCGCCGGATGCTGGAACTCGGAGCGACGCCGCGTCTGGGCGCTGCCGCGTTGCGCGCACCCATCGAGCTAAGCGCGTTGATCGCCGACTTGCTCGCGCTGATGGAAGCACGCTCACCGTTGCGTGGCGAGCAGGCACGTAGCGATGATTTCCGCGCTCGTGTAACTGCCCTGCATACCTGGCGCGACCGCAGCAGTAGCGGCGTGCGAGGCGGTGCCGATGCCGGTGCGCTGGCGGCAGTCGAGCAGGCGAGCAAAGGCTGGCGCCGCCGTCTGGACGTCCGTAGCGCAGCGAGTGGTGTGCCGGACAGTCACACCGTGGGTGACCTGCTGCTGCATGCGTTTCCTGATCGCATTGCACGCCGCGACGACAACCAGCCGCTGCGCTACACCCTGGCGAATGGCCGCGGTGCACGCCTGCACGAAAACACCGCGTTGTTGGACGAGCCCTGGCTGGTCGCGCTGGATGTGCGCTTCGAGGCGCGCGACAGCCTGATCCTTGCCGCGGCGCCGCTGGACTTTCGCGTGCTGGAACGGGATTTCCCGCAACAGTTCGTGCGCGAGCGCACGCTGCGCTGGAACGATGATCGCAACGCGGTGGAAGCGTTCGACGAGCAGCGTTTCGGTGCGATTGTGCTTGAGCGGCGCAGCGTACCGGTGAAAGCCGAGGATGCGTTGCCTGCGCTACTCGCCGCCGTGCGCGCGAAAGGCATTGATGTATTGCCGTGGAGCGAGCAGGCCCGACGCCTGCGTGCGCGTATGCAGGCCTTGCGCGAGTGGATGCCGGAACAGGCATTGCCCGATGTCTCCGATGCGACCTTGCTCGCCACGCTGGACGAATGGCTCGCGCCCTATCTCAACGGCAAGCGCCGACTGGATGCTCTCAGCGCGGAGGAACTGTCGCAGGCGCTCAGCGGGTTGTTCGACTACGAACAGCGCCGACTGCTGGACGCGCAAGCACCCGACAGCCTCACCGTACCTAGTGGTCAGAGCCGCCGACTAGAATACACGCCCGACGAACCGCCCGTGCTGGCGGTGAAATTGCAGGAACTGTTCGGTCTTGTCGATACGCCGCGCGTAGGTGGCGGCCGTATCCCGGTGACCTTGCATCTGCTGTCGCCAGCGGGTCGGCCGATCCAGGTCACGCAGGATCTGAAGGGCTTCTGGGAGCGCACGTATCCGGAAGTGAAGAAGGAACTCAAAGGCCGCTATCCACGCCATCCATGGCCGGATGATCCATGGACCGCCACCCCGACGCATCGCGCGAAGCCACGCGGCTGACTTCACACAGCCCCGGCGCCACGAGAATGCAGCAACATGAGCATCACACTGAGGACGAGAGTGCACGATGAAGCTGGCTGACCCCATGAAGATCGAACCCACCATCCTGAGTGGCAGCGTGGTGCGGCTCGAACCATTGACGCTCGATCACCTCGACGCGCTCGTGCGCGTAGGTCTGCAGTCCGAGTTGTGGCGCTGGATACCCAACAAAGTGAGTACGGCTGAAGACATGCGGATCTACGTACAGACGGCGCTCGATGAACAGCGGCGCGGCGTTTCGTTGCCGTTTGTCATCATTGATCAAGCCGCCGACCAGTTGATCGGCAGTACGCGATACGCCAACATCGAGACCAGTCACCGACGACTGGAGATCGGCTGGACCTGGTTGACGCCAAGCCATCAACGCAGTGGTGCGAATACCGAAGCGAAGTTGTTGCTGCTGACGCATGCGTTCGACGTGCTCGGGGCGATGCGCGTCGAGCTCAAGACCGATTCGTTGAACGAAAAGTCGCGCACGGCGATCGGGCGGCTTGGCGCGAAGGAAGAGGGCATCTTCCGCAACCACATGATCATCCCTGAAACAGGGCGGGTGCGGCACACCGTCTACTTTTCGATCATCGATTCGGAATGGCCGACGATCAAGGCAAGGCTGACCGCGCGCTTGCGCGGTGCGGCGGCGTCCTGACGGTCGCCGCAAATCACGACACAGCTTCGAGCCGCATGATTCGCCGCGTGACGAAACGTGCCGACGACGACACGGATTAGACTGCGCGCATGCCTGCCGCTGCTCCGCTCAATCGTTATCAGCTGGCCGAGCTCGGTGCCTTGCTGGCCGAGCCGGCACGCGCGGCGATGCTGTTGGCATTGATGGACGGCAGTGCGCGTCCGGCCGGCGAGCTGGCGCGCGCTGCCGATGTTGGCGCCGCGACGGCCAGTGCCCATCTGAAACGGCTGCTGGAGGGTGGCCTGCTCGGCGTGCATGTGCAGGGCCGCCACCGCTATTACCGACTGGCGGACGACGAAGTGGCCGCATGGCTGGAGTCGATGGCGCTGCCGCGTGCGCCGCTTCCGCAACGTGTGGTGGTGGCCGACCCGGCGCTGTGCCGTGCGCGCACTTGCTATCGTCATCTGGCCGGTCAGCTTGGCGTGGCGGTGTGTACGGCATGGCTGGACCGCGGTTGGTTGCAATCGAACAGCGACGGCCTGCGTCTGCTGCCGGTAGCCGTGGACGCGTTGCTACGTACGGGATGGCAGTCACCTACGACGGAGCGCCTGCTGAGTCTGCGCGGTCGCAGCTGCCTGGACTGGACCGAACGCCGCCTGCATGTGGGTGGTCCACTGGGTGTGGCGCTCACCGATGCCATGCTGGATGCCGGCTGGTTGCGCCGAGCGAGCCAGGGCCGTGCATTGCTGCCCAGCACGGACGGTTTGCGTCGTCTGGCGGAGTTGGGTGTGCGAATGGAGTAACGGCTTGCAACCCTGGTCTGTGATCCGCCGGCCGCCTTCCCATTCCGTTCGCGCTTCGTTGCCACCGCCGTTCTATCCCTTACGGTTAATTACGCTTCGTTGCTACGCCGGCCTCTCCCTCACGGTTGTTTGCGCGTCGTTGCCTTCGCCGTCCTCTCCCTCACCGTTCGCCCTGAGCGTAGGCCCGTAGGGCCGAAGTCGAAGGGTGCGCCTCGAGTGTCGCCCTTCGACTTCGCTCCGCTACGCTCAGGGCGAACGGTGAAGGAAGGGGAGCGGAAGGAGAACGAGCGAAGGGGTAAGAAGGTCGGGCCGTTCGGACGGCCCTCATGGCACGATAAAAAAGAACCCGACCTCACGGCCGGGTTCTTCATGGACATCATCCGAACAGCTGCCTCTTTGCGCAGCCGCCTGTTTCCTTAGATTACTGCACGGTCAGGGTCACGTCATCGAGCGTGAAGTCAGTGTTGCCCGATGACGAGGTTTCCTTGCCAGTGAACTTGATCACCACAGTCTGGCCGATGTACGGCGCAAGACTTGCCGTGTGCACCGTATAACCCGTGGCCGCATTGAGACTCGTGAATGTCGCCAGCGTCGACAACACGGTGCCGGACGAATTCAGTACCTGCACGGTGAGGGTGTCGGCTGCTGTCTTCTTGGTCGAGTCGATATGCAGGTAGTACTGCAAGGTCGCGCTGGTCTTGCCGCTCGGAATCGCTACCGACTGTGAGGCTGTATCGGTGTGCGAAGCGCCATAGCCGTCAAGCCATGCGAACCATGTTCCCGCATGCGGGCTCTCGCTGCTGCCACAGCTCGCGCTGGTGCAAAGCACACCAGAGGACAGCGTCCACGGCGTTGCCTTTCCGGTCTCAAAGCCGGTGTTGACCAGCAACTGGCTCGGGCTGCCGCCACTGCTGACGGTCACCGACTCCGTCTTGAAGCTGGTGGCGCCGCTGACGCTATCGGTCACGGTCTCGGAAACACTGTAGGTTCCGGCCGCCGCATAAGTGTGGCTGGGATTTTGAGCGGTCGAGGTGCCGCTATCGCCGAAGGTCCAGGAGTAACCCGAAATACTGCCGCCCGCATCGGTGGACGAATCAGTGAAGTTTGCGGTCAGGCCACTGGTGGTGAAGCCAAAGTTCGCCGACGGTGTACCGCCGGTACCACCGCCGCCACCGCCGCCGATATTGGCGACTTCCTGGCTCATGATCAGGCTGCCAAAGCCGGTGGTGTAGTCCCAACCCACCGCCGCCGTCTCACCACTGTTATTGCCCGAGGTGACATCGTGGAACGTGCTCGCCGGCAGCTTGTACAGCAGCGGCGCGGCGAAGCCGAGCGTGCTTCCCTTGGCCGCCAGCATGCGTGCCCACGAGCCGACGAACAATGGTGAAGCCAGGCTGGTGCCACCGACCTGCTGGTTCGCCTGGCCGTCCACGATGATCAGCGCGCCGCTATCCGGGCTGGCATCGAACGCGATGTCAGGCACGCCGCGGGTGGTGTGACCCGCGTTCTGCCCCACGCCTACCTGCCAACTCGGCATCGGTTCGAACGTGCTGGGGCTGCCGCCAGTCGCGCCTTCGTTCTCGCTGAGGTTGTTCCACACCGTCTCGCTGCCCCAGGTCGTGGCGCCGGAGGTATACAGCTCGGTACCACCCGCCGCGACCACATACTGCGAGCTGGCCGGCCAGCTCGGAACGACGCCGCCTGTGCCGCATTCATCCGCGCCGGAATCGCCCGACGACACCGAGAAGGTCTGACCCTGCGCAACCGCCTGCGCGAAGATCTGATCTTCCGCCGTGGTGGTGCCCGCCTGCTGCGCATCGGTTTCGCACTCGCCCAGCGACACGTTGATCACCTTCACCGCATTCGCACTCACCGCTGCGTTGTAGTCGGCGGTGAGGTTGGCATCGGTCAGCGACGTGGTGTCGTAGAAGACGATCTTCTGCACGCCGCCGCTGATGCCGACGATGTCCTGGCTGTCCAGGTCCCATTCGACGTCGCCGCTGGTATCGCTGCCGCCGCTACCCACGACCTGGGTCGTGACCGCGGGCAGGCCGTTCGTCGACGCGAACGACTTGAGGTCGCTGAGGACCTTGGTCATGCTGCCTTCGACGATGATGCCGACCGGAATGGTCGACGCTGTCGGTACGCCGGTGCCACCGTAGATCGTGGCGAAATTGGTCGGGTTGTGACCGACCGCGGTCCCCGTCGCGAGGGGATGCGCGGCGTTCGTGATCGCGTAGCGCGCAAACGTATGCGACAGATGCACGGTGTCCAGGCCCACCACCGACAGCACGGAGTCCTGCAACGAGGCGGGAATCATCACGTCGCTCGTATTGTGATAAGCGTTGCGGCCGTCGTGGGTGTGCACGCTCTCAAACGTGGTCTTGAATGCGGCGCGCACCGAGTCGGCCGTCGCGTCGGCGGTAACCAGCAGGCGGTTCGGTGCAATGGTGACGTTCTGGAAGCCAGCCTGAGTCAGGTAGTTCGCCACAGCCTGTGCCTGCGCCTGGGTCGGCGAGAACTGTGCGGCGAATTGCTCCTGACTCATGCTGCGCTGTGCAGTCGGCGTGCCAGGCTGCTGGGCCTTTGCCAGAAAGCTGTTCAGTTGCGACTGGTTGCGCAACTTCAACGAGACCACGATTTGCATCGGCTGCGAGAACGCCAGGGGGCCGGCGGCCACGTCACCTTTATGCAACGAGGTGGCGTGTTGCGTGTTCAGCGCGACAAAGGAACTGGCATTGCTGGTAGAGGCGGCGCAAACCGACGTGGCGGCAGCCATGGCGATGGCTGCTGCCAGTAGCTTGAGGCGAAAATGGCTTGGCATGTTGAACTCCCTAAGTTTTTTGAGGCCAAACGAAGCCCTGGGGCCGTATAGACCTCATGAGTGAGCGCCGTGGACAGACACGACGCCATGGGTTTTCTTGGATTGCCCAGCGATCCCATGTGCACCCTGCGGTTCACCCCCTCCCTGATTTATCCGTCGGGGTTCCTTGCAGGTTTTCAGCTGTTCTCTATCGAGTAACGTCCCTTGTAATCAGCGACGTTTTGAATGGGATCATTCATCAAACTCCCAATTGACGAACTGGTCGACGGTAGGGTGCTGTTGACTAAGCGTCAATAGGAGTTTTTGAAGTATCGGGTGATTTAGTTCACAGAATCACCGTGCCAATGACGGCGATGAATCTGATGATTATCTTCGTTCATTTTCTGCTGAAAACGATTTCACAAAATACATTTACGCACGATCTAAATATCTTCGAATTCTTTGACTTATTTCAAGCTAAATCAATCATGTGGGTGATTATCCATAGAGCTAATTGCTTAATTGCGCGGGGCGCAAGTTACGATTGAAGAAATCGATTACATTAAATGAATATGCGGAATTAGAACGATATAAACTTCTTGAACTTGAGGCTCCCGAGCCGCCTGAATATAGTGAACGTAGTTCATGATTCATGGATGACCAGCGATTCCACTGATTCGATTAACGTGAAATTCAGCACATACGCACACCGATCTCGGGAAATGGATCAGGTAAAAGCCCACGACACGACGAGCGGGCGAAGCAATCAACTTCATGTCGACCTTTGCGACGTCGCCTATCGAAAAAGAGCGTGCACGCACAGTTCTTCTTTTCTGACAAACGCCCTATCTCAACCGCTCATGTCCGTTCATCCCGAGCGCAAGCCGTCGGGGCTGACGTCGAGGGGCGGCCCTTCGACTTCGCTTCGCTACGCTCAGGGCGAGCGGCTGGGGCTGGGGCCTGGGGAGCTGGGAGTTGGTGTGCCGCCATCTGCTGCGACTCGATTGAGTTTCAGTTCTGTTCGGTCTGCGTATGGTGTCCGACACACAGGCCCTTGGCTGGATCGCTAAACGATGCAGCCGGTTCAATCGGCACAAGTGGCGTGCGACCATGGGCAGATGAATCACGCAGCCACTCCCCGACTGACGATCATCGGCGGGGGACCGTCGGGCCTGATGGCGGCCGAAGTCGCCCGCGCGGCCGGCGTAAGGGTCGATCTTTACGACGCGATGGGTTCGGTCGGACGGAAATTTCTGCTGGCCGGCAAGGGTGGACTCAACCTTACCCATGCCGAACCGTTTGCCCGGTTCGTCGGTCGCTACGCCGAGCGGCGCGACGCGGTTGAACAGTGGTTGCGCGAGTTCGATGCGGATGCCTTGCGCGTCTGGGCGCAGGGGCTTGGGGTGGATACATTCGTGGGCAGCTCCGGTCGCGTGTTTCCGACCGATTTGAAAGCAGCACCGCTGTTGCGTCGCTGGGTGCGTCGACTGCATGCCAGCGGTGTGTCGTTCCACATGCACCACCGCTGGCTGGGCTGGGCCGACGACGGCGCGCTGCGTTTTGCTGTCGATGATGGAGAACGAAGCGTGACCGCGAACGCCGTGGTGTTGGCGCTGGGCGGCGCCAGTTGGCCACAGCTCGGCTCTGATGGTGCCTGGGTGACGCCGTTATGCGAGGCCGGCGTCGACGTAGCCCCGCTGCAGCCCGCCAACTGCGGCTTCGAGCTGGCGTGGACCGAGCATCTGCGCACCCGTTTCGCCGGCGCACCGCTGAAAGCCGTGATAGCTCATTGGGTCGACCGACATGGCGTTGCTCAGCAACGTCAGGGCGAGTGCGTGCTCAGCGAATACGGGATCGAAGGTAGCCTGATCTATGCGATTGGCGCCGAGTTGCGCGAACAGATCACCACGCAGGGTGAGGCGATGCTGTTTTTCGATCTGGCGCCGGGATATTCGCAAACCGTGCTTGCCGAGCGACTCGCTGCGTCACGTGGCAAACACAGTCTCGGTGACTGGTTGCGTCGACGCGCGGGACTCGATCCGGCGAAATGCGCGCTGGTGTTCGAGCTGACCGACAAGACCGTACTCGCCGATCCCGCAGCGCTGGCCGCACAGATCAAGTCGCTGCCACTTCGTCTGCGCGCGCCACGCCCGGTGGCGGAGGCGATCAGCACCGCTGGTGGCGTAAGGCTGGAGGCGCTGGACGAGATGCTGATGGTGCGCGCACGCCCTGGGGTGTTCTGTGCCGGCGAGATGCTCGACTGGGAAGCTCCTACCGGCGGCTACCTGCTGACCGCATGTTTTGCCAGTGGTCTGCTTGCCGGTCGCGGCGCGGCGCGTTGGCTTGGCAGATAAGCCGCGTGGCGGCGAACGTGTCGGATTAAAGGCAAGCTCGAACTAACGCCCAGTTCGTCATCCCTGCGAAGGCAGGGATCCAGGAGCTGTGGGCTCTCAAAGAGTCAGGAGCACTGGGTCCCTGCCTTCGCAGGGATGACGAACGGGTTATGGCTATTCGGACGAACGGTCGGTTACGCCGACCGGCCAGATGTACTCAGCGCTGCGCCGAAGCCTTCTGCGTATCGCTTAGTTCGCTGGCCGACCAGTCGCCGCCCAGGTCGCCGATCAGCGACACCGTATCGAGCAGCCGCTGCTGCTGCACGTTGAGCGCGCTTTCCTGGGTGCTCAGCTGAGTCGCCTGCGCGGTAGCCGCGGTGGTGTAGTCGACGGTACCGGCCTGGTATTCGTTGAACGCGATTTGCGCGCCGCGGGTGGCGTCCTGCACGGCGGAATCCAGCACCGCGCCCTGCTGGGCGAGAATGCGCAGGCCGGAAAGGTCGTCTTCCACGTTCTGGAATGCGGTCAGCACGGTGCCGCGATAGTTCGCGACCGCTGCCTCATACGACGCCTTGGCCACGGCGACCTCCGCGTGGCGTTCGCCGCCATCGAACAGCGTTTCGCTCGCATCGGCGCCCAGCGACCAGACATGGTTGGCGATATGCAACAGGCCGGCCAGCGGCGACTGCGAGAAGCCATCCGCCGCCGACAGCGAAAAGCTGGGGTAGTAAGCGGCTATCGCCACACCGATCGAAGCGTTCTGCGCCGCCATCTGCCGTTCGGCCACGGCGATATCCGGCCGCCGCTGCAGCAGCGTGGAGGGCACGCCCACCGGGACCACGGGTAGCGTCGGCTGCTGGGTGCTGTGGGGAATATCGAGTTCTTCCGGGTTCTTGCCGACCAGCACGGCAATCGCATGCGCATCTTTCGCGCGGGCAACGCCGAGCGCGATCAGGCTGGCCTGGGCATTCTCCAGCTGGGTCCGTGCCGTGATGACATCCGAAGGCGCGGCGGTGCCAGCCGTGCCCTGGTTGCCGACCACCCGCAGAAATTCCGTGTAGGCATCGACGGTCTTCTGCAACAGGTCGATGTTTGCATCCGTCACCCGCAGATCGATGACGGCGGTTGCCAGGGCAACCTGCTCCGATAGTGTCGCGTTTGCCAGGGTCGCTTCGCTCGCTTGCGCGTTCGCCTTGTTCTCCTCGACCGTGCGGCGGACCTTGCCCCACAGATCCGGCGCCCAGCTGACATTGCCTTCCAGAGAACCGGCCGAGCTGATTGGCGAGGCAGTCACCGCGCCGGCGCCGATGCTGCCACCGGCGTTGCGCTGCCTAGTTGCGGAGCCGGTGACGCCGATGGTCGGGAACAGTGCGCTGCGCGCTTCCTGCACCTCGGCCAGTGCTTCCTGGTAATTCGCGTAGTCCTGACGCACCGTCTGGTTCGACACCGACACCATCGGTTCGAGCTGGTTGAGCAGCGGGTCACCGAAGCCGGTCCACCAGTCAGCGCTCGGCGTGGCCGCCGCTGGCGTAGCCACGGTCCAGCCCGGCAATTCCTTGTATTGCACCGGTGCCGTGACCTGGGGGCGATGGTAATCAGGACCGACCATGCAGCCGCCTAGCAACAGTGCCAGTGAGGCGGCCAAGGCCGTGTGGGGAAATTTCATGGGGCGGGAAATATTCATGCGCTTGCGTCCGACTGTGTATTCCACGGCAGCGTGTCCGACCATCTGGCGAGTCTTGCACGCAGGCGGTCGAGATAGAGGTAGATCACCGGTGTCGTGTAGAGCGTGAAGACCTGGCTGAAAATCAGCCCGCCCATCACGGTAATGCCCAGTGGCTGGCGCAGCGAAGCGCCCTGGCCGATGCCGATCGCCAGTGGTACGGCGCCGAGCACGGCGGCCGCGGTCGTCATCATGATTGGGCGCAGACGTACCACCGCGGCGTCGTGGATGGCCCGCTGCGGTTCGTAGCCTTCGTCACGCTGCAGATGGATGGCAACGTCGATCATCATGATCGCGTTCTTCTTGACGATACCGATCAGCAGGATGATGCCGATCATCGCGATCACCGAGAACGGCGTGTCGAAGATCAGCAGCGCCAGTGTGGCGCCGATACCCGCCGACGGCAGGGTGGAGAGAATGGTGATTGGATGCACGGTGTTTTCGTACAGGATGCCCAGCACGATATAGACGGCCGCAAGCGCGGCGAGGATCAGCAACGGCATCGTCGACATCGATTGCGCATAGACCTGCGCGGCACCGGCAAAGCTGCCGTGGATGGAAGCGGGCAGACCCAGTTGCTGCGATGCCTGATTGATCGCCACGGTCGCCTTGCTGAGCGAGCCACCGGGCGGCAGGTTGAACGAAATCGTGGCGGCCACGAGGCCGTCCTGATGACTGACCTGGGTCGCCGTGTGGTTGCTGACGTAGCCGGCCAGTGACGGGAACGGAACCATCGTCTCGCTTGACGTGCTGTCCGCGCTGCCACTGGAGCTGCCACCCCTGGCATTGGAGATGGCGTTGGTGAGCTGGTTCGCTTCGGCGTTCGAGTTCAGCGAATTGGTCGAGGATTCGGCCTCTGTCGTGCTGACCGCCGACACTGGCGTGACTGGCTTCACGATGGCGCTGGACATCTGCGTCTGCTGCGTGCCGCTTGCGTTGCCGGCAGCGGTACTGAAGCGGATGCGGTCGAGCATCTGCGGATACTGCCAATACTTCGGTGCGACCTCCATCACGACGTAGTACTGATTGAGCTGGTTGTAGACGGTCGATACGGTGCGTTGGCCGAACGCGTCATAAAGCACGCTGTCGAGCTGGTTCGGCGCGAAGCCGTAGCGCGCGGAAGTGGCGCGATCCATGTTGATGTAGATCTGCAGGCCGTTCTGCTGCAGATCCGAGTTCACGTCCAGCACCTGGCCACGCTCCTTCGTCAGCGCAGCGACCAGCTTGGGCACCCACGTGAAGAGCGCATTGGGGTCGTCGCTGGTGAGCGTGTACTGGTATTCGGCCGCCGATTGCCGGCCACCGATATGCAGATCCTGCGCGGCCTGCAGGAACAGTTTGGCGCCGGAAACTCCATTGAGTTTGGGCCGCAGGCGATCGACCACCTGCGCTGCAGAGAGCTTGCGCACCGCCAGCGGTTTGAGTTCAATAAACACATTCGCCGTGTTGAGTGCGCGACCGCCGGTGAAGCCGGCCACCGATTCGACTGCGGGATCCTTCTGCACAATCGCCTGCAACTGCGCGAGTTTCTGTTCCATCGCCTGAAACGAGATGCTCTGATCGGCAATGATCTGGCCCGTCAGGATGCCGTTGTCCTGCTCGGGAAAGAACGTCGAAGGCACCAGCTTGATCAGGAACACGTTGAGCACGATCAGGCCGACGAGGGTCAATCCCACCAGCAGCGCGTGATCGAGCACGATCGTCAGCGAGCGTGAATACGCGTTCTTGAAACGCTCGAACTGGCGCTCGTACCACAGCGCCCAACGGGCCTTGGAGTGCAGCGTCTTGCGATTGAGTACGTAGGCCGCCATGGTCGGCGTCACCGTCAGCGAAATCACCAGCGACAGCAGGATGGCGATGGACAGCGTCACCGCAAATTCGTGGAACAGCAGGCCCACGATGCCAGGCATCAGAAGGATCGGCAGGAACACCGCGATCAACGACAGGCTCATCGAAATCACGGTGAAGCTGACCTCGGCGCTACCCAGCAACGCAGCCTCGCGCACGTCCATGCCCGATTCGACGTGGCGCACGATGTTCTCCAGCACCACCACCGCATCATCGACAACGAAGCCGGTGCCGATAGTCAGCGCCATCAACGACAGATTGTCGATGCTGTAGCCGAGCAGATACATCGGGCCGAACGTGCCCACGATCGACAGCGGCAACGCGACCGCCGGCACCAGGATCGCGCGTGGCGACTGCAGAAATATGAAGACGACGCCGATGACCAGCAGCACCGCGATGAACAACGTGCGCTCAGTGTCATTCACCGCGGCGTTCACCGACTGCGATCGGTCCACGGCGATGCCGACGTGGACATCGTGCGGCAAGGTCGCTTCGATCGACGGCAGCACCTTGCGGATCTGCGCAACGGTGTTGACGATATTGCCGCCTGGCAGCGGGTAGACGATCACCAGCACCGCGGCCTTGCTGTTGTAGAGGCCCATGTTGCGGATGTTTTCGGCAGAGTCTTCGACGTCTGCGACATCCTTCAGCAGTACCGGCGCGTTGTTGCGGTAGGCCACGACAAGATCGCGATAAGGCGCCGCTTTGTTGATCTGATCGTTGGAGGTGACCTCGAAACGCTGGTTGCCCTGATCGATATGACCCTTGGCGCTGTTCGCGTTTGCCGAGCTGATCGCGGCGCGCACGTCTTCCAGGCCAATGCCATAACTGTTGAGCTGATCGGGCTGCAATTCGACACGCACCGAAGGCAATGCGCTGCCGCCCAGCGTGATCTGGCCCACGCCATCCACCTGCGACAGTTGCTGCTGGATCACTGAGTCGGCGGAATCGTAAAGCTGCGCGCGGGTCAGCGTGTTCGAAGTCAGCGCGAGCACCATGATCGGGGAATCTGAGGGGTTGTACTCGCGATAGGTGGGGTTGTTGCGCAGCGTGGTCGGCAGGTCGGCGCGCGCAGCCTGGATCGCGGCCTGGACGTCACGGGCCGCACCATTGATATCCCGACTGAGACCAAACTGGATGACGATCGACGCCGAGCCGACCGAACTTGTCGAGGTCAGCTCGCTGACATCGGCGATCGTGCCCAGGCGGCGCTCGAGTGGCTCGGCCACGGTCGAGGCCATGATGTCCGGG
>Ga0302314_10003620_pt1 | contig 28454 bp, 20 predicted proteins | sample III_Palsa_N2_3_FD_200533 | JGI IMG/M metagenome (GOLD analysis project Ga0302314, IMG submission 200533) | Peat permafrost microbial communities from Stordalen Mire near Abisko, Sweden - III_Palsa_N2_3 | ecosystem: Environmental > Terrestrial > Soil > Palsa > Peat permafrost | place: Sweden...
AATACACACCACGAAGTGGTCGCTGCCCGCGCAGGACGCTTTTGCCGTGTGGTCTACTTGCTGGACTTCTTTGCGATCTTCTTGGCCGGGGCTTTCTTGGCGGCCTTTGCAGGAGCCTTCTTCGCGGCTGGAGCCTTGGCGGCTTTCTTTGCAGCCTTGGCCGGGGCCTTTGTTGGAGCTTTCTTGGCTACGGGTTTGGCTACAGTCTTTGCGGCCTTCTTAGGAGCGGCTTTCTTCGCAGGCGACTTTTTGGCGCGGGTCGCGGTGATGAGAGCTTTGAGCTCGGCGTTGAGGTCTTCGACGCTGATGGTCTTGGCGGACTTCCGGAGGCGCTCGAGGCCATAGAAGGCCCGCTTCTCGGGGGAGAAGACGTGGACGATGAAGTCGACGTAGTCCATCAGGATCCATTCGCCCTGGCGGCGGCCTTCGACGGAGGTGGGGTAGGTGCCGAACTCGCGCTTGAGACGGATCTCGATCTCGTCGGTGATGGCGACGTTCTGGCGGTCGTTGGTGCCGTTGCAGATGAGGAAGTAGTCGGAGAGGCCGCTCTCGGCGGGGTCGAGGGCGAGGATGCGGATGTCCTCAGCCTTCTTGTCTTCGCAGGCGGCTGCCGCGGCGAGGACTAGTTGGTAGCTTTCAATAGACGCCATAGCTTTCCAGTGTAGCGGAAGGGAGGGTGGCGAGGCCTAATCTTTGTGTCTTAAATGCGTAGGACTTGGGTCGCGAATGCGTAGGACTTGGGTCGCGCGATCAGGTTGCTGGAGGGCATCGACGAATCATCCGGTTGAACTTCGTGGGTACTTTCGAGAGTTTCCGAAGATTCACGTAAGACGGTTGTCTTTCGCCGACAGATGACATAGATTCGAGCCTCAATGAAAATTTTCTTCCGTCCCTCTCTCTCCATCGGGATCTTTGTCTCTGCCTTGACCTTGATGACCGGCTGTTCTTCTTCTCCTTCGAACTCAGCATCGACTACGACAGGGGGTGGCTCGGCGGCTGTTGTTCCGGCGATTACGTCGATCAGCCCGACGACGATTGCGGCAGGTTCCAGCCAGTTGACGTTGACGGTGACAGGGACGAACTTCACCGCAACCACCAGCATTCAAGTGAACGGCGTGGCGGACGCGACGACGTATGTGAGCAGCACGCAGGTGACGGCGGTGGTGCCGGCGGCGCAGGTGGCGAGTGGGGCCAAGCTGGCGGTGGTGGCGGTAAACGGGGATGTGAGCAGCTCGGCGGGTACGCAGCCGATGCTTGAGGTGGATAATCCCGCGCCGACGATTAGTGGGCTGGCGCCAGCGGCGATCGCGACGGGTTCGGGTGCGACGACGGTGACGGTGACCGGGACGGGCTTTGTGCCGACGACGGCGATCCAAGTGAACGGAAGCGCGCGGTCGACGACGTATATCAGCGCGACGCAGGTGAGCCTTGCGTTGACGGCGGCGGATGTGACGGCGGCCGGAAGCTTGTCGTTGACGGCGGTGAATGCGACGCCGGGTGGTGGGAGCTCTTCGGCTGCGGCGGTGGCGGTGAATGATCCGGCTCCGGGGGCGATCTTGCTGAACCCGTCGACCTCGGCTGCGGGGACGACGACGGCGACGACGGTGACGGTGACGGGGTCGAATTTTATTGCGGCTTCGACGGTGCTGGTGGGCGGCGCGGCGCATGCGACAACGGTGGCGAGTGGGACGCAGTTGAGCTTCCAGTTGTCGGTTGCGGACCAGGCGACGGTGGGGAGTTTGAACGTGACGGTGGTGAATCCCGCGCCGGGCGGCGGGAGTTCGCCGGTGGCGACGTTTACGGTGGCGGCGGCGACTTCAACTCCGGTGATTTCGACGGTGAATCCGACTTCGTTTGTAGAGGGATCGAGCGACACGGAGATCGATGTTTTTGGGAACAACCTGCAGAACGGCGAGCAGGTGCAGTGGAATGGAACGGCGCTGGTGACGAATGGACCGTATTACTACGGCTACGGCACCTATCTTGCGGCGACGGTTCCTGCGAGCTTGATGGCGGTAACGGGGACGGCATCGATCACGGTGAATAATCCGACGGCGCTTACGCCGATCTCGAATGCGCTTTCGGTAAGCGTGGTGAATCCTCCGGCGCCGACGTTGACCTCGATCTCGCCGAACTATGGGCCGATCAATACGGCGACGGCGATTGCGCTGACGGGCACGGGCTTCACGGGGAATTCGACGGTTGCGTATAACGGGACGGCGCTGACGGCGACGTATGTGAACTCGACGCAGTTGACGGTGACGCTGCCGGCTTCGAGCGCGGCGGTTCCGGGCAACGGGAACTTTACGGTGACGACGCCTGCGCCGGGTGGTGGGACGACCCCGGCCCTGGTGTATTCGGCGTATATCCCGCTGGTGAACAACAGCACGATCTACAACCCGGTGAATGGTCTGATCTATGCGTCGATTCCGGGATCTGTGGGCGCGCCGCTTGGGAACTCGATCGTGTCGGTGAACCCGGCGACGGGAGTGATCGGGACACCGATCTTTGTGGGCAGCGAGCCGAACAAGCTGGCGTTGACGGCGGATGGGCGATATCTGTGGGTCGGGTTGGATGGTGCTTCCGCAGTGCGGCAGGTAGACCTAACGGCGGGGACGGCGGGCCTGCAGTTCTCACTGCCGGCGAGCACGGTTTACTACGGGACGGTGCCGACCACACAAGCGCTGGCGGCATTGCCTGGAGCGGCCAATTCGGTAGTAGTGGCCTCGGGCAACGGCTCTTACGCAATGCAGCTGTCGATCTACGACAGCGGGGTAGAGCGGGCGAACGTGATCAACACAAGCTATGGCAATCCATTTGCGCTCTCGGTGAATGGAAGCCTAAGCGAGATCTATGCAGGTGGATCGGGGCTGTATACCTACACCTACAACAGCAATGGGCTGACCATCGACGCGTCGAACGCAAGTGTGGCAAATGTGACTTTTGCGAACGGTTCGTATGACGAGATGCAGCTCGCATCCGGGAAGATTTATACGGACTTTGGCACGGTCAATGATGCCGAGGCGGGAACACTGCTGGGAACGCTCTACCAGTCAGGGACCACGGTGGCGCAGGGCTCAACCTACGCGGATACGACGCTGGGCAAGATCTTCGTGGTGGACAATGCAACGAGTTATTTCTACTCGGGATACACCCAGATCCAAATCTTCAACGCGTCGGACTACACGACAAGCGGTACGACGATTCCTGTGAACGTGCCGGCGTACTTCGGGACGAGCTACACGTATACGACGGCGAAGCGGATGACGCGCTGGGGTGCGAACGGGCTGGCGTTCACGACTGCGTTCGGGATCTACAGCCTCGAGTCGAATGCCGTGAAGGATCTTTCGACGACGTTGGCGGACCTTGGCGTCAGTGTGACGGCAACAGGCGCAAACACGACAGGGAGCACTACGACGTTTACGGCGACGGTGACGAACAACGGACCTTCGACGGCGACCGATGTTGTGTTGACGGCGGGGCTGCCGAGTTCGGGCACGCTGGTGTCGGCAACGGCTTCGACGGGAAGCTGCGGGACAACGGGCGCAGTGAGCTGCGCGTTGGGCAGCCTGGCAAACGGCGCGACGGCGACGGTGACGATGACGGTGTTGGAGACGGCATCGGGATCGTCGACGGTGACGGCGCAGGTGTCGGGATCGACGACGGATTCGGTGAGCACGAACAACTCGGCTACCGCTACCGCGACGATTACGGGGAGTGCGTATAACTCGGCTCCGACGGTGAGCTCGATTAGTCCCTCGACGATCGAGGCGGGGATCGGCGACGCGACGATCACGGTGACCGGTGCAAACTTCAGCAGCGCCTCAAGTGTGCTGCTGGGTGGGTCCGCACTGACGACGACGTATGTGAGTGCGACTGAGCTGATGGCGACGGTGCCTTCGGCGAATCTGCAGACGCTTGGCTGGGCCGCGATCAGCGTATCGAACCCGGCTCCGGGTGGTGGAACGTCGCAGGCGGTTCCGCTGACGGTGTTCAGCGTGGTATCGCTTGGGGCAAACCACATCGTCTTCGATCCGTACTCGAGAAAGATCATGGCGAGCGTGAGCTCGACGGCGACGACGGTTACCGGAAATTCGGTTGTCGCGGTAACGCCGGAGACGGGTGTGGTGGGGACACCGGTGTCGATTGGAAGCCAGCCAACGGAGATGGCGCTGACGGATGATGGAACGATCCTGTATTCGATCCTGTCGGGATCGCAAAGCGTGTCGCGGTACAACATGCTGACGGGAGCTGCGGAGTACAGCTACACGCCGCCGACGCCGAACAATACCACGCTCAGCCTAGTGGGTATCGGGACGATGCCTGGAACGGAGAATACGATCGCGCTGGACAGCAATGCGTACCTGGGCAACGTAGTGATCGACTTCACGCCGTCGAGCCAGACGGCCACAGTGCGCGGAACCGCGACCAACTACTACTCGGGGTACTGCCCACAGTTCCTGGACGCGAGCGACTTGTACGACTACGGATCGGGGATTATGCATACACCGGTGACGTCGACGGGACAGGGCACGACGACGACGTCAGCGATCTTCGACGAAAGCTGCTTCAAGCTCAGTGGCGGACTCGGATATACGTCGTTAGGGGGGATCTTCGCTCCAGCGAATGCGGCGGTGCAGGTGGCGACGCTACCGGGGCTCTCGCAATACGGGGTGTACGGCACTCCGGTGCTGGTGGCTCCGGACAGCTCACTCGAGCGTTCGTTCTATCCGATTGCAACGACGAGCGGGAACTCCGTGCAGGATGGGGTTGCGGGGTATGACCTGAATACGTACCGGCAGAACGCCCTGGTGCCGCTCAATATGGGCACGATTGAGGGCAATACAACCTACACGTGGAGCGACCTGATTCGCTGGGGGCAGGATGGGCTGGCGGTGCTGACGAGCGGTGGGCATATCTACCTGCTGCGTGGGCCGGTGGTGGTGCCGCAGTTGTTGAATGCGAATACGGCGGCGACGCTGGGGTCGAGTTCGACGAGCACGATTACGCATGGGGCCGGGAATACGCTGCTGACGCTGACGGGAACGAACTTCGTTCCGGGAGTGGCGGTGACGTGGAACGGAAGCTACCGGACGACGACGATCGTGGATGCGACGCATGTGACGGTCGCGATCCCGGCGAGCGATCTGGCGGCGGCTGGGAGTGGGGCGCTCGTGGCGACGAACCCGGGAGCTTCGGCTTCGGGGGCGTTGACGGTGACCATCAACTAACGGGTAGTCGGCTTAGGCCGGGGGGGGGACGGCTCTTCGCGATGCGGAGAGCCGTTTTCCTTTTGTGGGATGTGGGTGGGATAGGCTTGAGGGGTGACAGGTATCGGTCAGAGACGGCGGTGGGTTGCGGCGGGGCGGTTCTGGGTGGCCTTGCTGTGTCTGCTGGTGGTGCTGGTGATGGCGGTGCAGGTGTCTGGTGGGGCTGGATGCGATTGGGCGCCATTTCTGCTGGTGGCTGTCTTTCTGTTCGCGTTGGTTGACCCCGGATTAAGGCTGCTGTCTGGTGGCGAGCTGGAACGAGCGCCTGTTCGGTGGGTGCTACGGGCTGCGCTGTTTGAACGTCCTCCTCCTCAACTTCTCTAAAGGCTGACTGATGCGGTGCCCGGTGGGTTCGCGGGTGCGTTGCTGATGCTGTCGCTGTGCTGGCCGCTCTGAGCGGTTGGTGCGGTGCGTCGCCTGGAGTGTGGAGGGTTGGTGTGGACTTTGATGGTCTGGTTGGGATGCTGATCTGTGTTTGTGTGGCTGGGTATTGCGGTGTGCTGCTTGTTCTGCGCTGCAGGGGCAGGAGATGGTCCAAGTTGGGATTGCATCCGGGTGCTGCGAGGTTGGGAAATGCGCTGCATCATCTGCAGACGATCGTGCAGCCTGAGGTGAGATATGTGATCGCGGAGAAGTTGGAGGAGGCGGAGGAGGAGGATTCTGGAGATGCGGATTTAGATGGGGTGGTGGATCCGATCAGGCATCTGCATCGGCAGGCGGCGAGGATTCGGCGAGGGGAGACGGTGGATCGGATTACGGCTTTGCTGCGGTAGGGGGGTAAGCAGAATGTCCTGCCGGACGGGCCCGCTGCGCGCGGGGCGGTCCCTTCGGGACATGTGATCCGCTTCGCGTCGCTCCTCCCGTTGGTCGGCACGGGATTCTGTGCCGACTAACAGCAGAGCCGCGAGAAGCGATCACACACCACGAAGTGGTCGCTGCCCGCGCAGGGCGATGTTGTTCTGGTTGTTTATTGCGTGGATTGGGACCAGCGGGTGAGGTCGGCGGGGGTTTGGAGGGTGCCGGTGAGGAGGGCGTCGAGCAGGGCGCGGGTGCGGACGGCGTCGAAGGGGTCGTCGATGCGGGTGGGCTGGTGCTGATGGGGGAGTTTGAGGAGGTAGGCGGGGCGGTCGTCGAACTGGCCGCCATGGCTGGCCTGGTCGTCTTCGGAGGTCCAGGAGCTGGACTTGAGCCAGACGAAACTGGTGCGCCAGGAGTGGTCGCCCATGATGAGGACGGCGGTGGAGTCCCACTGGCCGGTGGACTCGAGCTGCTGGCGGACGTGGGCGAGGTAGAGGTCGGCGAGAGCGAGGTTGTCGAGGTAGGAGGTGCGGGCGGAGGCGAAGGTGTGGCGGCGGCGGTCGTAGAAGCCGGATGGATGCGGGACGGGAATGTGGAGGAAGGTGAAGTCGGTGGACGGGTCGGCGAGGAGCTGGTCGCCGGCGGTGAGGAGGGACTGGTAGTCGGCGGTGTGCTGGTGGAGATCGTTCTGCGCGTCGGAAGCAGGGGGGGAGATGGGTGTGGCGACGTGCAGGAGCGAGAGGAGGTAATGGGTGCCCTGGACGAGGGTGTGGAGGGGGACGAAGAGGTTCGCGGAGGTGGTGGCGGTGGAGGAGAGAGTGGCGGGGGTGAACTCGCGGTAGGTCCAGAAGCAGCGGTCGAGAACGGTGGGGAGGATGCGGCAGTAGGGGTTGTACCAGCCGGCGACGCCGGTGCGGTAGCCGTGGGCGAGGGCGTCGGCGAAGACAGTCTGGTGGGGGTCGAAGGGGCGCCACTGCTTGTCGACGGGATTGTGCAGGGCGAGGAGATCGCCGTGGGCGCTGACGCGGATGTGGTTGGTGGGGACTCCGGTAAGCAGGGCGGGGATGACGGCGCGGGTGTACTCGCCTGCGGGGATGACGTGGGTGAAGCTGGTGGATTGGGTGGCGAACTGGTCGAAGGCGGGGAGGCTGAGGCCGGGAAAGCGATGCTCGTAGATCTGATCGTAGGAGAGCTCGTCGAGGACGATCCAGAGGATGCGGGGGTGGGTGGAGCTCGCCTGCACAGGCTGGGGATTTGAGTGATGGAGCAGGGTGGGCGGATTGAGATTGCGGGAGGCGAATGCGGCCCAGAGGAACTGGGAGAAGATCAGCAGGGTGGTGATCGAGAGGAAGCCAAGACCGGTGGCGATGGGCGGCTGGAGACGATTGAAGATCGGGGCGACGGCGCGGCGGCGCGCGGTGAGGAAGAGGGCGGCGAGCAGGATCGCGGTGGCGATGAGGAGATGGACCCAGGTGGGGATCGGCCAGTCGAGCGGGCCAGCGGCGGTGTAGAGCAGGCTCCACGGAACGGAGAGGACGAGGGCGGTCCAGATGAAGATGCGGAGATGGCTGGGGAGAATCTCCGGCGAGAGCGGCGGCTCGGGAATCTCGGCGGGTGTTTGGGTGGCCGGTTCGGCGGGCTGCTCAGCAGTTGGCTCAGCCAGGAGCAGCAGAACCGAGAGCAGCAGCCAGAGCGCGGCGATGTAGGCCAGGATGGGTACGACGATGGGGCCGCTGGCGCCGATCAGGTGGTAGACGAGATCGCGGTCGGGGGAGATGAAAGGCCCGGTGAGCGCCAGCAGGAAGAGATTCGTAAGCCCGAATGCGAGGGTTACCGGATGAGTAAGAGGTTTCAACAGCCCTATCTTCGCATGAAGTGAAGGAGGATGCGATGGTTGGCGAGGAGCAGTTCGGACTCGATGGTGAAGTGAGGCGCGAAGGCTTCGCGGAAGGCGTGTTCGGTGAGATGGGCGTAGAGGTCGTCGCGGCCGCGGAGGAGTTCCCGAAACTTGGGGTCGGTGGGAGGGACCCACTCGAGGATGAGATGGCGGGTGGTGAGCGATGCGGCGAGGGCGGCGATGCGGTCGAGCGGGACCTGATTGCGCAGCAGGAGATGGTGGATGACGGCGAGCATGAGGACGGTGTCGAAGTGTCCGGCCGCGCGGTCGAGGAAGGAGGAGCTTTCGCGGTTCTGCCAGCCGGTGCCGGGGGTGGGGTTGGCGAGATCGACGCAGAGCGGAAGGATGTTCGCGGGCGTGCCGGAGGCGCTGCGGACGCGGGCGGCGAGGTGGTCGACGGACTGGAGGTCGGTGTCGATGGAGACGACGGCGGCGCCTGCCTGAGCGGCGAGGTCGGAGTAGGTTCCGGTGTTCGAGCCGACGTCGAGGAGGTGGCGCGGGCGGGCGAGGCCGAGGACGTTTGAGACGAAGGCCTGCTTGCGGGCGTGGTCTTCGTCGATGTAGTGGGTCGCGGTCTGGGCGTAGTTCGACCAGGTGGACGTCTGGGCCGAGGGTGTGACGCTGCGCATGCGGCGGAGAAGCTTGTCGAAGGTGCCGAGGAGGATGTGGCGGGTGAGCTCGGGGTCGCGCGTGGCACGGGCGTTCGCCACGGCCTGGGTGTTTTCCGCTCCGGGACTGGTCTTACGGCTTGAGAGTAGATGGGGGATCGTGACCGAAGAGAGGCCGGGCTGGGTGAGGCGGGCGAAGAGTGGGAGCGCGGGATAGAGGTCTTCGGGCTCATAGCCATCGCGACGGGCGATGGTGGCTGCGAGCGGCCAGCGGAGGCGCTGCCACGCGAACATCGGCAGAAGAAACATGCGGATGAACTGGGCGTAGGCGAACCAGATGGGCTGGGTGGGGTCGAGGCGCGCGATGGAGAGGACGTCGACGAAGACAGGCTGCGCACCGCGAAAGAGGACGTTGAATGGCGTGGCGTCTTTGAGGATCCAGCCGGTTTTGACGAGATCGCGGCAGAGGGTGAGGGTATTTTCGGCGGCGGCGAGCCAGAGGCTTGGCGGCCACTCCCAGGGGTAGGAGACGAAGGGGACGCGGGAGTGCTTGAGGACGAGGCTTGGGTGCGGCTCGAAGCTGTGGTGAGCGATGGAGCGGGTGTTGTCGACGGGGGTGCTGTCGATGAGGCGGCCCTGGCGAACGAGATCGTCGGCGAGGGGCGTGGCGAGGAAGGAGAGCAACTCCTCGTCTTCGGGAGCGCGGATGAAGCGGTAGGCAGCATCGGGCCGGAGCTCGAGCGAGCCTGCTGGATCGCGAAATGTCGTGAAGGCTGGAGGGGCGTACACAGCCTGCATGTCAGCGAGCGCCTGGGATGGAGGAGATCGACGACGAGGAGGCGACAGAGGAGGACGGGATCGGCGCGGAGTCAGCGGCCTTGCGGGTGAAGAGGGTCTTGATGCGGCGACGGAAGTAGAAGATGACTCCGGAGACGATGGCGCTGAAGCTCTGGAAGAGAAGCAGACTGGAGCCTGGATCGACGTACGCGTGGGCCTGGCGCTCGAAGGAGAAGGAGAGGGTTACGAAAAGCAGGAGGGTGAGGACGGTGAGCTTTGCTCTATATGCCATGGCTGATCCTATTCTCTGGAATATCTAAAGGTGCGCGGAGCGGTGGTTCAAGCAACACGCGATTCTAAGTGCGCGAAAGGTTTTTCGAGACGAAGGTCCGGCCCGGTCAGGAGCCTTTGCTGCGGTACGCGAAATCAAAGTAAATCAATGAGTTCAATGCGACTCTTTCTGGCCCAGAAGGGTCTGCGTAACGGCCAATAGCCTTACAGACGGGGTTTTTGCAGGGAATGTTTCACGGAGAAGAAAGTTGTCGGGGCTCCATTTGGCAGAAAAAGCGGATATGCCCGTCGCCCATCTCCGTGAGATGACGAGATGGGACGAAGGGCTGCTCGCAGCTCAAAATTTCGATTTCAGCTTGGCTTGGCGAGATTAGATGGGGAGGGAGCGATAGAGGCCGCGCGCGGTAATACAGGCGATGACGGCGGGGCTGAGGAGGTCGGCGCAGGGGTCGCCGTGGCGGAGACGCTCGCGGAGGGTGGTGGCGGAGACGTCTTCGTGGATGTCGGTGAGGAGATGGATGCGGCCGCGCTGGGCGGGAGTGAGGTCGAGCGGGGCGAGTGGGAGGTCGGAGAGGGTGTAGCCGGGGCGGGCGACGACGATCCACTGGGCGAGCTCGATGAGGCGGATGGGCGAGCGCCAGCGGGGGAGGGTGAGGAAGGAGTCGGCGCCGACGAGGTTGAAGAGCTCGTCGTGGGGATGGAGGGTGCGGAGCGCCTGGAGGGTGTCGACGGTGTAGTTGGGGGTGTGGTCGGGGTGGGGGCCGTCTATGCCGGTGACGAAGAGGCGTGGGGCGGCGGAGGGGGCGATGCTGTTGGCTTCGTCGCAGGCGGCGGTGACCATGGCCATGCGGTCGGGGTAGGGGGTGGAGTCGGCGTCGAGCTTGAGGGGCTGGCGACCGGTGGGGGCGAAGAGGACGCGGTCGAGCTGGAAGGCGCTGAGGGCGGCCTGGGCGATGGCCATGTGGCCGCGATGAGGCGGGTCGAAGGTGCCGCCGAAGAGGGCGATGCGCATAGGCCTCGAGATGGGCTGGGAGCCGGGCCTCAGCGACGCGGCGAGGAGGGTCCTCTCTGCCGCGTCTGCGGGCCAAGGGTTCTGATCAGGCCTATGGGAAGCGGAAGACCAGGCCGGTGCTGACGGTGACGAGATTGGCGGCGGGGATGCTGGAGGTGCCGCCGACGGTGTCGCTGCTGATGGTGGTGACGGAGCCGTAGCCGACTTCGATGACGCGGAAGTCGACGTGGGTGGCGATGGGGTAGTCGGCTCCGGCGAAGATGCCGTACTGCTCGCGGCTGATGCTGAGGCCGCTGTGGGCGCTGTGCGAGGTGCCGACGCCGACCGAACCCTGGACGTATGGCTTGAGGGGCAGGGTGAAGGGCTTGCCGGAGACACGGATGCCCACCATGAAGCTGTTGAGCCCGGCATTGTCGGCGTGGACGATGGAGTCGCGGACGTCGACGCCTGCGGTGAGCTTGGTGCCGTGGAAGAAGTCGTCGTAGCCGCCGAGCACGACACCGCCGAACTCCTTGGAGGTTCCGCCCTCGCCGAGGAAGGCGAAGGGACCGGAGTCGGCCGTGGAGTTGCTGACGTGGGTGAAGATCGGGTTGATGTAGAAGCCGATCTGAGCGTGAGCGGTGCTGTCTGCCAGGAGCAGGGCGGCAAAAGCAGTTGCCAGGAACCACAGTTTCATAGGGGAAAGAACTCCTCGAGCGGGTACGGGTGGTTCAAACAAAATTGGTGTCGGTACAAGTCTAGTCGCTTGAGAGACGCGTGGCGTGGCGAAGAGGCCGCAAAGAGGAGCGGCTTTGGTGTCGGACGTGGTTCCGGCGGGGTTTGTGGCGGGTTAGATGGGGAGGCGGAAGACGAGGCCGGTGCTGAAGGAGCTGGCATGCATGTTGTCGGTCGACCCGGTGTAGGCGTACTCGAGGACGCGCCAGTCGAGGCGGGGGAAGACGGTGAGATCGAGGCCGCCGAGGAGTTGGTAGTCGAAGTGGTGGGAGCTGGAGGAGGTGGCGGTGGGGGTGAAGGAGTTGAAGCCGCCGAGGGCTTCGGCGTAGGGGCGTAGGGGGATGACGGGGAGTTTGACGGAGGCGCGGGGGCCGATGGAGACGGTGTTGAGCGTGGCGCCGTTGCCGTTGAGGAAGCTGGCGCGGACGTCTCCGCCAAGGGCGAGGATGGGGCCGTGCTGGTAGTAGAGGCTGAGGGTGGGGCCGTAGATGGTGGAGCGCGTGGAGGGGCTGCTGAGGCGGTCGGCGGTGAAGGCCGCGGAGATACCGAGCTGGGCGGAGGCGGTCGCGGTTGCGAGGGTGAGGGCGACGGCGGGGAGGATCGAGCTGAGCTTCATGGGGGAGGGCTCCTTCTTTGGGGCTACTGTCTTTGAACGAATTTCCAGGGGCTTAGTTTCGGTCATTTGTTGGCTAAGGGGTTGGACGTGGGGGCGCAGGCGGGGGATCTCCCCCCTCCACCTGTTTTGTGCAAAGTCTTCTATTGATGGATGTTAGGGGGTGACTTGCCGGGTTCGGGGTTGGTTGGCGAGTTTGAAGGTGGGTCCTTGGGGGCGGGGAGTGTCAAGTTTTGCGTCGCGGGCTTGCTACAATTTTGACGCGAAGCCAGCCTCTCGCAGAACGATTCCGCATGAGTTCGTCTTCAGTTCGTGATGGGTGAGTATGCCTGAGCAGGAACTTCCGAAGCTCTACCTTTACCGGCGCATCGTTCAGGCGAAGCTGTTCATTGATGCGCACTTTGGGGAGAGCATCGATGCGGGCGATATCGCGGATGAGGCGTGCTACTCGAAGTATCACTTTATCCGGACGTTCAAGAGCATCTATGGGAAGACGCCACACCAGTATCTGATTGCTGTTCGGGTGGAACAAGCCAAGGGGCTGCTGGAGACGGGTATGCCGGTAACCGAGGTATGTCTGTCGGTCGGGTTCGACAGCCTGGGGTCGTTCACGGGGCTCTTCAAGCGGCGCAATGGCTCCACGCCTTCGGCGTATCAGCGAGAGAGGCTTGCACGGCAACGGCAGATTGCCGATGCGCCGCTCAGCTTCGTTCCGGGGTGTTTTGCAGCACTGTATGCGGGCACGCAAAAGAGCAATATTCGAGAAGCGCCGTAGCTGCACGGCCTCTATATTCGTCTTCGCAAGGCACTCACTGAGGAGGATGAATGATTACCAAGATGAACCACACGAGCATCTTTGTGCTGGACCAGGACAGCGCATACGACTTCTACGTCAACAAGCTTGGCTTCAAGGTAAACACGGACGCGCAGATGGGGCCGAAGGGCCGGTGGCTGACGGTCAATCCGCCGGAACAGCCCGACCTCGAGATCACGCTGATGGGTATCGATGAAAAGATGATGTTCGATAAGGACTCGGCGGCGAAGATGCGTGAGCTGGTGGCGGCGGGGACGTTCGGCTTTGGGACGTTTCTGTGCGACGACATGTATGCGACGTATGAGGAGCTGAAGGCGAAGGGCGTTCACTTCAAGAAGGAGCCTGCCCAGGAGTTCTATGGGCTCTCGGCTGTGTTGCGGGATGACTCGGGGAACTGGTTTCTCGTTGAGTGAGAAGGCTAAGTAGCCCAGGACACGTCACGGGACTTGTCCTGCCGGACGGGCCTCCTGCGCGGAGGGCGACCACTTCGTGGTGCGTGGTCGCTTCGCGTGGTTATCTTTATTTTCCCTGCTACGCTCGGCCCTTGGCGGAGTTCGGCGGAGGCGGGTAGCTGGGTTTGACTCTGGTTGCGACCATCGGCTCCTCTTCGATCGGGATGGGGCGGTGCGTCGCGACAAGATCAGCGAGCGCGTACTTGAGCGGCTCGATGCCTTCGCCAGAGACGGCTGAAATCAGGAAGAAGGGTAGCTTGCGGCGCTTGGCCATCGCGGTGAGCTTTTTGAGCTTGTCGGGATTGGCGACGTCGGCCTTGGCGGCGACCAGAATGGTGGGTTTCGCAGCAAGAGCGGGGTCGAAGGACTTGAGTTCTTCGGTGATGACCTTGAAGTCGTCGACCGGGTCGGGGCGGCCGGAGCCGTCGGAGACGTCGACGAGGTGGACGATGACGCTGGTGCGCTCGATGTGCTTCAGGAACTGGATGCCGAGACCCGCGCCGAGGTGTGCGCCTTCGATGAGGCCGGGAAGGTCGGCGACGGTGAAGGAGAGCTCGTGTGGCCAGTCACCGACGGAGACGACGCCGAGGTTCGGCTCGAGCGTGGTGAAGGCGTAGTTGGCGACCTTGGGCTTGGCGGCGGAGATGCGGGAGATCAAGGTCGATTTGCCAACGTTGGGGTAGCCGACAAGGCCGGCATCGGCGAGCAGGCGGAGTTCGAGGCGGTAGTTGCGCTCTTCGCCGGCGCGGCCGAGTTCGTGTTCGCGCGGGGCCTGGTGGGTGCTGGTGGCGAAGTGCTGGTTGCCGCGTCCGCCACGGCCGCCGCGAGCGATGACGATGGTCTCGTTGGCGCGGGAGAAGTCGTGGATGAGGGCACCGGTCTCGTCGTCGAAGAGGAGGGTGCCTACGGGGACTTTGAGGGTGGTGTGATCGCCTGCGTAGCCGGAGCAGTTGGAGCCGAGGCCGTGGCCTCCGCGCTGGGACTTGTGCTCGGGGTTGAAGCGGAAGTGGACCAGGGTGTTGTGGCTGAGGGAGGAGGACATGAGGATGTCGCCGCCGTGACCGCCGTCGCCGCCTGAGGGACCGCCCTTGGGGACGAACTTTTCGCGGCGGAAGGCCATGCAGCCGTTTCCGCCGTCTCCAGCTTTAATTCGAATTCTTGCTTCATCAATAAACATTGCGCTTTTACAAGTCTAAATGAAAACGAACGGTGAATTGCCGTTGGTCGGGATATGATGTGAAGATCCCAGGCTTTGGCCGAATCGATGGAATGCTTCTATTTATCCTTGGTTCACAGGCTTATGACACTTTAGAGAGGTCCCGCAGTGGACCGGGCAAGCAGCGTGAAGGCTGGTTCGTCGTCTTCGCGCGGGCCTTATTTGAAGCAGTACAAACTTCAGGAGACCAGATGATGTTTACAACCATGAAGCGCGCCTCGATGGCGCTGGCATTGGTATTTGCCTGCAGCACGGGCGTCCATGCACAGTCGAGCACGCAGGGCGCGATCGGCGGCACGGTGTTCGATACGACGGACGCAGCGATCGCGAAGGCCAGCGTTACGATTCACAACAACGGGACGAACGCCGATGTTCATCTGACGGCGGACGATAACGGATACTTCAAGGCTCCGCTGCTCGAGCCGGGAACGTATACGGTGACCGTGATGGTGAACGGGTTCAGCGAGTACCGGGCGCAGTCGGTGACGGTGCAGGTTGGGCAGATGACGACGCTGGAGCCGCACCTGGTGGCGGGCTCGACCGGGCAGGTTGTAGATGTGTCGTCGGCGGCTCCGGTGGAGAACTTCGAATCGCCGGATTTCACGTCGAATTTGAACGAGCAGGCGATTGAGAACATTCCGGTGAACAACCGGCGGTGGTCGAGCCTGGCGATGACGACTCCGGGTGTGGTCTCGGACTCGAGCGGGTTTGGACTGGTGAGCGTTCGGGGTATCAGCCCGATTCTGAACAACATTCTGATCGACGGCGCGGACGATAACCAGGCGTACTACGCGGAAGAGCGTGGGCGTACGCGTGAGGCGTATTCGACGTCGGAGAGCGCGGTTCGCGAGTTTGCGGTGAACACGGGTGTGTATTCGGCGGAGTATGGCCGGGCTGCCGGTGGCGTGATCAACTCGGTGACGAAGAGCGGCACGAACCAGCTGCATGGCCAGGTGTACTACTACCAGCGCCAGAGCAACTGGAACGCATACAACGATTACAGCAAGCTGACGACGGCGACGCAAAACTCGGCGGGCGCGTATTCGTTTACGAGTGCGCCGCTGAAGGCGGAGGACCTGCGCAAGATCTACGGGTTTACGGCGGGCGGTGCGCTGATCAAGGACAAGCTGTTCTGGATCTACACGTTCGACCAGCACCGTCGCGTGTTCCCGGGTACGGCTGTTCCGAACTCGCCGAGCAGCTTCTTCCTGTTGCCGAATGCGACGTTGCCCGGAGGGGCGGCGTGTACGGCGAATGGATACATTACGGGTACGGACAGCAATACGATTGACGTTCAGGCGTGTACGCTGGCGGCTCGGCAGGGTGTGAGCTATGCGGCGGGTGCGAGCCTGTACCAGTCGGGAGTGGTTGCGCTGCTGGGCGATCTCGGCACGGTGCCGCGGGTTGGGTTCCAGGAGATCAACACGCCGAAGCTGGACTACCAGATCAACTCGAAGGAGCATGTGAGCGCGCTCTTCCACCGGCTGCGGTGGGATTCGCCGGGCGGCGTGCAGACGGCGCCGACGACCGACTATGGCGTGGACACGTGGGGCAACGACTTCGTCAAGCTGGACTATGGCGTGGTGGAGTTGAACAGCCTGATCTCGTCGAACATCAGCAACGAGCTGCTGTACCAGTATGGGCGTGAGCTCGACGACGAGAGCCAGCAGCCGTACAGTGCGTACACGAAGGCGAATCTGGTCGGCACGGGCGGCAATGTGCCGGAGGTTGCGCTGGATACGACGGCATTCGGATTTATCGGGTCCCCGTATTACTCGTACCGCAAGGCGTTGCCGGATGAGCGGAAGTGGCAGATCGGCGATACGCTGCACTACACTCGCGGCAACCATTCGTTTGCGGCGGGTGTGGATACGGTTCACAACTCGGACCTGATCAACAATACGTACGAGAGCAATGGGTATATCACCTATGCGTATCTCGGCAACTACTTCAACGACCTGGCGAACAAGGGCAAGTCGGCTTCGACCTGCGGCACGTCGACGGCGGCTTCGCCTGCTTCGGCGACGACGACGGGGATCACCGGCGCGCTGCCTTGCTACACGTCGACGGTCCAGGGCTTTGGTAACCCGGAGTTCGCGATCAACACGTTCGACTACGGTCTGTTCGTGCAGGACAACTGGAAGGTGAGCCCACGGCTGACGGTCGAGCTTGGCGTGCGGTATGACTACGAGTTCCTGCCTTCGCCTTCGGCGAACCTGACCAGCGCGGTTGGAACGTTTGTTCCGTATGCGGGTCTGACGAACCACCCGAGCGATAAGAACAATGCGGGTGTGCGCATCGGCTTCTCGGACGATGTGTATGGCGATGGCAAGACGGTGCTGCGCGGCGGATACGGCATGTACTACGGCCGCATCACGAACGGCGTTCTGTTGAACTCGCTGTTGAACACGGGCAGCACGAACGGGCAGTTCACGACGACGTACAAGCCTTCGACGGCGGGTGCGCCGGTGTTTCCGAACATCGCGGCTGCGGGTGGTGCGTCGGCTGTGCCTTCGTCATACTTCCTGGCTCCGAACCTGCAGAACCCGATGGTGCATGAGTACGACCTGATCCTGCAGCAGCAGTTTGGGCATGGGACGGTCTTCTCGCTGAGCTACCTGGGCGCGTTGGGCCGTGACCTGCCGAACTTTCTCGATCTGAACCTGGATCCGACGACGGTGAAGAACGTGACAATCACGGTTGCCGATACGACGGGTAAGGGGCCGCTGGCGGCGGGTTCGACCTATACGGTTCCGACCTATACGAAGTACGGGAACACGGGCCTGTTCGGTTCTGCGGCGACGAACTTCCAGACCATCACGGAGGTGACGAGCAACATCAACTCCAACTACAACGCGGTGGTCGCGGAGATTCAGAACCGTTCGTTCAAGAACCTTCAGTTCGACTTCAACTACACGTGGGCGCATGCGCTGGACTACAGCCAGAACGCGACGACGACGACCACGGCGAACTCCTGGTATGACCCGTACTCGAACGCGCGGGCGAACTATGGGAACTCGAGCTACAACGTGCCGAACCGGTTTGTGGCGTATGCGATCTACACGCTGCCGACGATCGAGACGGGGAGCTGGTACAAGTACGTCAGCAATGGCTGGAGCATCGATACGTCGTTCCAGGCGCAGAACGGTCTGCCGTACTCGACGATTGTGAGCGGCTATAACTCGTCTTCGGCGATCCAGACGGATTGGAATGGCGCTGGTGGACTGGCGGCTTTGCCGATGATCGGTGTGAACAGGAATCAACTGCCGCGGAAGATTGTCGACGATCTTCGCGTGCAGAAGGAGTTCAAGATCGGCGACCGGTACACCTGGCAGTTCTTCGCGAACGTCTTCAACGTGGCGAACCACCAGAACTATGACGGCATCAACAACACGGCGTACAAGCTGACCTCGGGTGCGACCGCGACCCAGGGTATTGCGACGTACCAGTCGAACTACGGGACGGTGAACAGCAGCAACAACAGCGGCTTCCTCTATACGCCTCGGCAGATCGAGATTGCGACGCGCTTCAACTTCTAACGGTTGAGGGCGTTCTTTTGGAGGGCGGTGGCTTCGGCTGCCGCCCTTTTTCTTTGTTTCGCGGTGGTTTGCTCGGTCCGGCGGGTGCGGGTGGAATTTGGGGCTGGCTTCCTGGGCGCGGCTGGATTAGGATTCCGCTACTTCCCTGGGGCATTCGGGCCTGCTGCTGAAGTCGACTTCGTTGGCGAGACGCACTTCGGATTGGAATGAGGTGTTGTCTGCGGGTTCGGCTTGCATTGGTTTTCTTTCGATCTCTCCAAGTTTTTTTGATTTCGTACACGTCCTTTCCTTGTTTTTGCTGAGTGGATGAGCTGGCCGTGCGGCCAGCCGAACAGGATTGCTGGTGTGGTGAGTGCATGCGTACTCGAGTTGGACGCGCTGCCTTGGATGAGTCGTGGTCGTATGGCGTGCCGTGGGGTGGATGGCTGCGGAGGTGTGCGCTTGCGCTGGCTGCGCTTGGGGTGAGTGGGGTTGCGGCTGGGCTGGCCGATGGACAGAGCGCGGTGGATGGGGCGATCTCGGGGCAGGTGCTCGATCCCTATGGGATGGCGATTTCAGGCGCGCAGGTGGAGCTGGAGAACAAGGCGACGGGTGAGTCGCGGATTGTGAGCAGTGGGGCGGATGGTGGGTTCCTGGCGGTACGGGTGACGCCGGGAGAGTACCAGGTGAAGATCTCTGCGACGGGGTTCGACTCGCTGATCGAACCGGCGCGGGTGGATCTGGGATCGGTTGCGGCGGTGGGGGCGCAGTTGCAGGTGGGGTGGGTGAACGAGACGGTGGCGGTCGAGGCGGCGAGCGATGTTTCGGGACTGGATCGGGTGTACTCGGCGGAGACGCTGGAGCAGTTGCCGGAGGATGGACGGCGATGGTTGGGGCTGGCGCTGTTGGCGCCGGGGGTGAATGAGGGCTCGGCGAATGACGCTGCTGGGGCGCTGAGCATGCGGGGGTTGGCGACGACCGAGAACAGCAGCCAGATGGATGGAGTCTCGAACGATCAGAGCTTTGGGTCGGTGCCGGTGGGGACGGGAGCGGGGGCGGGGCGGGAGGGGGAGGAAGAGGCGGACTCGGGGAGTGAGGCTGGGGTTGGCGGGGACGGGGCGCGGGCGATGTATGGGCGACATGCGGGGGCGGCGTATACGTTCTCGCAGGCGGCGGTGCAGGAGTTCGCGGTGCATGCGGGGAACTACTCGGTGCTGGATGGGCGGGCGGCGGGTGGGGTGGTGACGACGGTGTCGAAGAGTGGGACGAACGATCTGCGGGGTTCGGTGTTCTTCCATCTGCGGAATAGTGCGTGGGCGGCGACGAATCCGTTTTCGATTGCGACGACGTATCAGGATGGCGCGGTGGTGAGTGGGCTGGTGAAGCCGAGGGATCTGCGGGAGCAGTTTGGTGGGACGCTGGGTGGGCCGCTGCTGCGGCAGAGGCTGTTTTACTTTGCGGCGAGCGATCAGCAGCGGCGGTCGTTTCCGGCGGTGTCGTCGCCGGAGTATGCGGGGTTTTATTCGTTGACGGCGACGCAGGAGGCACTGCTGGGGACGCGGGGCGTGTCGACGGAGAAGACGAAGGCGGCGCTGAATTATCTGGACAGTTTGAGTGGGACGGTGGCGCGAAGGGCGGACCAGGGGATTAATTTTGGGAAGCTCGACTGGCAGGCGACGAAGAAGAACCATGTGAGCGTGGAGGCGAACCGGGTGCGGTGGGACTCGCCTGCGGGGGCGACGGGAGCGACGGTGGTGAGCCGGGGGACGGCGAGTTTAGGGAATGCGTTTGGGAAGGTGGATGCGGGGGGGGGCGATGGGTGTTCTTTCTGAATAGCCATACAAGTAACGAGGTCAGGGCCGCGTATAGCCGGGACTTTGAGTACGAGACGGCACAGACGCCTCTGCCGCAGGAGCCTGCGATCGGGCCGGGAGGGCTGGCGCCGGAGGTGTCGATCGGGCCGGAGGGGTTTACGTTCGGCACGCCTGCGGCGCTGGGACGGCTGGCATATCCGAATGAGCGGAGGATGCAGGTTGCGGAGCTGGCGGCTTGGGTGCATCGGAGGCACCTGGTGCAGGTGGGGATAGATCTGAGTCGGATCAGCGACTCGGTGAATGCGTTGACGAACCAGGAGGGGACGTTTCGGTACGACAGCGGCGTGACGGGTGGGAAGGCGGGTGGGCTGGTGGACTGGATTACGGACTACACGTTCAACGTGAATGCGTATCCGAATGGGGGGTGTCCGTCGATCCATGCGAGTGTGCATCTGTTTTGCTTTCGTACGTATACGCAGAGCTTTGGAGAGCAGGCGGTGAGCTTCAACACGCAGGAGTTCGCGGGGTTTGTGCAGGATGAGTGGAGGGTGAGGCAGGGGCTGAATGTGACGCTTGGGGTGCGGTATGAGGATGAGATTGAGCCGGTGGCGCAGAAGCCGAATGCGGCTCTGGATGCGGTCTTTGGGGCGATTGGGAAGACGAGTGTGATTCCGCATGATGGGAACAACATGGGGCCGAGGCTGGGGATTGCGTGGGAGCCGTTTGGGCCGGGGAATGGGCTGATCCGCGTGGGGTATGGGGTGTACTTTGGGCGGTTGCCGGGAGCGACGGTGCGGAGCGCGCTGGTCGATACGGCGATGCCGGGATCGACGACGCATATACGGATTACGCCGAGTGCGGTGACGGCGTGTCCGCAGGTGACGGGTGGGGCGGGACAGGGGTTTGGGTATCCGTGTGCGTATGATGGTGCGCCTCCGGCGGCGATTGCGAATACGACGACGGCGACGGTGTTCGACCATAAATTTCAGTTGCCGATGGTGCAGCAGGGGACGTTCGAGGTGGAGCATGGGGTGGGGCATGGGGTGATTGCAAGCTTGGCGTACCAGATGAATACGGATCGGCAGCTTCCTGACTCGCGGGATATCAACATTGCGCCGTCGACGGGGATGGGGGTGTTTCATCTGCAGGGTGGGCCGGTGCATGGGACGGGACCGCTGGGGGTGACGAATGGGGAGACGTTCGTGGTGCCGGTGTATACGGCGCGGGTGAGCACGGATTATGGGCCGATTACGGATATCGTGTCGAATGCGAATGCGACCTATAACGCGGTGGTGTTGGAGGCGCGGCGGCAGGCGCGAAAGGGGCTGGAGTTTCGCGTGAGTTGGACGTGGTCGAAGGCGATCGATTATGGGGAGAACAGTGGGGCGGTGCCGCGGACGGACAATCAGTTTGACCCGTTCATCCTTGGGTATGACAGGGGGCTGTCGACGCTGAACGTGGCGCATAAGGTGACGGCGATGGCGGTGTGGGAGCCGACGGTGGTGATGCCGGAGCGGTGGATGCGCGCGGCGGCGAATGGGTGGTCGGTTGCGCCGGTGTTTACGGCGAGGAGTGGGAGACCGTATAGCTACGAGGTGTTTGGCGGGCCGAGGCTGAGTGGAGGGCATGAGAGCTTGAATGGGTCGGGTGGGGCGGTGTATCTGCCGACGATTGGGCGGAATACGCTGCGGCTGCCGGAGGCGGAGGTGCTGGATCTGCGGGTGGGGCGGAGTCTGTGGCTGACGGAGTGGGTGCGGGTGAGGGCGACGGCGGAGGTGTTCAACGCGCTGAATCGGGTGAACTACTCAAGTATTACGACGCGGGCGTACCTGGTGGGGACGGCGGTGGGTGGGGTGACGCCGCTGGTGTTTCAGGATGCGGCGACGGTGGCGGCAGAGGGGCTGAATGTGCAGCCGTTTGGGACGTATACGGCGGCGAGTTCGGGCGCGGCGAGGGAGCGGGAAGTGCAGGTGGGCTTGAAGGTGGAGTTTTAAAACGCCCTGCGCGGGGCACTTCGTGCTGTATACCGCTTCGCGTGGTGCTCCCGCTGGTCGCAACATAAGACTGTGCCGACCAGCGGGAGGACTGCGCGAAGCCCAAGACACACCACGAAGTGGTCGCTGTCCGCGCAGGGCGTTTTTTTACAACATTTTTCGCTTTGGATCTCTTCTTTTCGTGGATGTTGGTCGATCGACGGAGAATAGAGGAAGCGAGATGCTGCGGCGTGGTTCCGTGCATCCTATTTGCTAATCGGAATAACTACCCCCGGCATTTTGCTTCGCAACAGCGTTCAGGAGTCTCCGTCTCATGGGTCTGGTCAGCGTCCTACTGCATCATGGATACGCGGTTACGGCTTGCGTGCTGTTCCTCGCGGCGGTGGGGGTGCCGATGCCGGCGTCGGTGGTGCTGCTGGCAGCAGGAGCGGCGGCGCATGGTGGTGGGTTGAATCTTTGGCTGGTGTTGCCACTGGCCTGGGCGGCGGCGTTTGTGGGGGATCTGCTGCTGTTTCTGGGCGGGCGGTTTACGGGGTGGTGGCTGCTGGCGTTGCTGTGCCGGGTTTCGGTGAATCCGGAGGCTTGTATCTTTTCTTCGGCGGATTACTTCTATCGGCGTGGACCGAGGACGCTGCTGTTTGCGAAGTTCATTCCCGGGCTGGGTGCGATGGCGGCGCCGCTGGCGGGCAGCTTGAACATGCGGGTGGGGCGGTTTGCGCGGATGGATGCGGTGGGGGTGTTGGCCTACTGCTCCACGTGGCTGGCTGTGGGGTTTGGATTCAGCGGATTTATCAAGGACATCATTGGGTGGGTGGAGCGGGCGGGACATGCAGTGGGGATCGTAATTCTGGCGGGGTTCGCCATCTATGCGGCGGTGGTGCTGGGGTTTACGCTGCGGGCGAGGCGGTATCGGCTGATCGAGAAGATTTCGGCGGCGGGGCTGTATGAGCGGCTGCAGGCGCTGACGCCGGATACGCTGGTGGTGATTGCCGATGTGCGGAGCCATGGGTACTACGATCCGGGGATGCAGCGGATCAAGAACTCGATCCGGGTAGAGCCGCATCGGCTGAAGGATGAGCTGGTGGCGCTGCGGGAGTTCATGGCTCCGGAGTGCGAGATCTATCTGTATTGCAGTTGCATTCGCGATACGACGAGTGTGCGGGTGGCGCACATGCTGGGCAAGGAGAACTGCAGGACGCAGGTGATTGAGGGTGGGTTGAAGGCGTGGATCAAGGCGGGTGGGGCGCTGGAGCTTGTGCCGGAGCAGGATCTGCACAAGCTGCCGCAGTTTGAGTAGAGGCGAAAAGCGCCCTGCCCGGGCGTAGGGCGTTCTAGTGTTGCGAGAGAGATAGGGTGTTGCCGTCGGGGTCTTTGAACCAGGCGACCTTGTCGCCGGAGGGTGTGGTCCAGATGCCGAGAGCATCGACCTGATCGGGTGGAAGAAACGGGTAGCGCTCGAAGGCGAGGCCGCGTGCAGTGAGGCCGGTGACGAGGGGGACAAGGTCTTCGGACTGCCAGCCGAGGATGGTGTAGGGTGCGGGCGTGAAGTCGCCGGCGCGGGCGATGCGGATCATGTTGGTGGCGGTGCGGAAGACGAGCGCGAAGCCGTCGTCGGAGATGAAGGTGAGGCCGAGGGTCTGCTCGTAGAAGGCGCGGGCGCGGTCGGCGTCGCGGGTGGGGACGAAGCCGATGATCGGGAGTATGTCGAGCATGGTGGGCTCCTGTTTTTCTGGTGGAGTAAGGGTTGGGGGCCGCTGGCTGGCCGAAAGTGCTGCGAGAAAGAGCATACCTCGGGTTAGGATGGGGCAACTCACCCTAATTGGAACTCTGGTTCACCCTGAGGCTTGCCATGAATCTGGATCGCTCAAGAAGCGCCGAGGAGATTGCTGTCTCAGCCGGTTCGCCTGCCTCAAAGAGCGATCGGGAGATTGAGCGGAGGACGCTGCGGAAGGCGGGATGGAGGCTGCTGCCGCTGCTTTCGATCTGCTATGCGGTGGCGTTTGTGGATCGCGCGAATGTGAGCTATGCGGCGCTGCAGATGAATCGCGACCTGCACTTCAACGCGGCGGTGTATGGGTTTGGGGCGAGCGTGTTCTTCATCAGCTACGCGGTGTGCGAGCTGCCTGCGAATTACCTTCTGCTGAAGTTCGGGGCGCGGCGGTGGATTGCGCGGATCATGCTGACCTGGGGAGTGCTAGCGGCGGCGGCGATGTTCGTGCGGACGCCGGTGTCGTTCTATGTGCTGCGGTTTCTGCTGGGGATGGCGGAGGCTGGTTTCTTTCCTGGAGTGCTGTATTACCTGTCGCTGTGGTTTCCGCAGGAGATGCGGTCGAGGGCGATCAGCCGGTTCTATGTGGCGTTTCCCCTGGCGAATGTGCTGATGGGATTGTTTGCGGGATCTCTGCTTGGGCTGAATGGGCGGTTTGGGCTGCGGGGATGGCAGTGGCTGTTTCTGGTGGAGGCGCTGCCTGCGCTGGTGTTGGGGGGCGTGGTGCTGTTTACGCTGCCGGATGGGCCGGAGACGGCGCGATGGCTGAAGCCGGAGGAGCGGTTGTGGCTGCTGGAGCGGCTGCTGCGGGATCGGCGGGAGATTGGCGGACTGTCGCGCAGGCATGTGGGGTTGTTGTCGGTGCTGGGCGATGCGCGGGTGATGCTGGTTGGGTTCTTCTTTCTGCTGACGCTGGGATCGAGCTATGCGTTCTCGTTCTCGGGGCCGCAGATCTTCACGGCGATTACGGGATGGAGTGCGGGACGCGTGGGCTTTCTGCTGGCGGCGATGTCGCTGGTGGGCGCGGCGGCGATGCAGATTGTGGCGTGGATTTCGGATCGGCAAAGAGTGCGGTTGCCTTGGATTGTGGGGTTGTCGCTGGTGATGGCTCTGGGATTTCTGGTGAGTGGCGTGGCGCGTTCGCCCTGGATTGTTGTGCCTGCGGTGAGTGTGGCGATGGTGAGCTTTTACGGGTTGGAGGCCCCGGCGCTTAGTTTGATTACAACTTTTTTGGAGGGGCCGGCGGCGGCGATGGGGATCGCGGCGATCAATACGCTGGCGATTATTGGTGGATTTCTGGGGCCGAACTGGATTGGGTGGTCGATTACGCGGACGGGTGACTGGCGGTGGGGGCTGGGGCTGCTGTCGGTACCGTGTGCGCTGGGAGCGGTGCTGATGCTTTGGTTCCGGCAGGTGCAAGTGAGGTCAGTTGCGGGGAGTGGTCGAGGGTTGCGGCCGGATGAGCCGGAGGCTGTGGCGACGATTCCTTGAGGAGATAGATGCGGTAGCCGGCGGAGTCGGGGGGCTTGGGAATCTCGCGGGTGAGGGTGTAGCGGGTGGTGAGGAACTGCTCGAAGGCGGGCCAGCGGGAGAGCTGGTCGTAGCTATAGGTGTTGTCGGACTCGTCCTGCGTTTCGGTGGCGGGCCAGGCGTGGGAACTGAGGATGAAGACTTTGGGCGGCTCGGCGGTGACCTGGAAGAGGAAGCGGGACTGGAGCGCGGTGGTGACGGGGTTGGGGCGCTCGGGGAAGAGGTAGAAATCGTAGAGGAAGCCGGTGGATTGGACGAGCTGCATACGGTAGAGGGTGTTGATGCAGCCGCCCATGGTCATGTCGAGGCACTGGACGTGGCCGGAGAGCTGTTGGCTGCCGAGTGAGGTGAGGTCGCTTTCGAGATCGGTGATGGTGTCCATTGGGTAGGGCGCGGCGTGCTCGGCGCGGCGGAGACGATGGGAGAAGACGAGGACGGTGGCGAGGAGGGTGAGGATGGCGATGGTGCGGGTTGCGAGCGTGCGGACTCGCGGCTGCGGTTGGGACGGCTCGGACCAGAGCGTGGGGTTCAGGGCGTGGTCGAGTTCGAGCATGCCCCAGAGGGCGGCGAAGGCGATCTCGGGGTAGAGGTGGTAGGACCAGCCTTTGCCTTGGGCGATGAAGATGGCGGCTCCGGCGAGGGTCGCGGCGGCGAGGAAGGTGGACTCCCAGCGGCGCCAGGAACGGGTGAGAAGGAAGAGTGGGATTGCGCCGAGCATCAATGGGCGGAGGACTGTGGCGATGAAGAGGAGGCGGGTGAGTGGGATGCGCTGGAGGCTCGCGTGCCAGGGGACGAGGCCGTGGAGGGTGGTGAGGAAGTCCTGTGTGATGTGCCAGTGGAGGAGGAAGAGGGCGCAGAGGATGAGCGGGACGAGGGCTCCGGCGAGCGCGTAGAGGAGGAGCTTGAGAAGGCTGGTTTTGGCGGGTGTTTCTGCTAAGGGCTCGGGGGTGTCTTCTGGTGTGGATTCTGTGGATGCTTCGGGTCGGTTGTTCTGCCATGCGGCGGCGATGAGGAAGAGGATGGTCAGGGCAGCGACTGGGGGCGTGATGGTTGCGGCGAAGGTGGAGAAGGCGGTGAAACCCATGATCCACAAGGGGTTTCGGCTGCGGATGTTCTGGAAGAGGAAGCCGAAGGCGACTAGCAGGAAGACGGCTACGGCCCAGTCGCGTTGGCCGAAGTTGGGGACGCCATCCGAGAGATGAACCATGTAGGCGAGGGTGCCACCGGCGATGCCTACGGCGCGGCGGCGGGGGCCTGCGATCCAAAGGCTGGCGAGGATGGTGGTGAGGCCGAGGAGGCAGTCGTAGAACCACCATGCGAAGGGGCCGCCGCCGATGAGATGGATGACTGCACCCTCAAGAACGTAGGTGCCGGGCATGTTCATGTCGACAATGTCGCGGTAGGGGGCGAGGCCGTGGGCCATGAGGAAGACGACGTAGTGCATGAGTGGGGAGTCGTGGGCGAGGGGCCAAGCAAGGGCCACCTTTGCGCCTGCTGCGGCGGCTCCGAGGAGGAGAAGCGCGGCGGTGGGCATGATCCACGCGGTGAGGCGCGGAAGGGCGGCGGCCTGCGTGGATGGGGCGGATGCGCTGGGCGGTGTGGGTGGTTTGGACGAGGTGGAGCGGCGGCGTCTGCGATGGCGGGGAGAGTAGTAGGAGGACGGGTAGTCGTGCTGCTCTTTCATGAGCGGGCCTGTTCTGAATTCTGAGAAGGCTGATTCTGGGGCTGGTTGGATGCTTGCGGTCCCACCCTTCGCGGTGAGACTGCGAAGGATGGGGCTCCCGAGCCTTTCTGGTCGGTTGGGGCTCCCTGGGAGTTGGCGTTTGCGGCAGAGGAGATGGCGGCGAAGCGGGTGCGGGGGAAGGCGTCGGGATAGTGCTGCTGGATCCAGGCGGTCATCTTCTCGCGGACGTCGCAGCGGAGGTCGAAGTTCTGACTGGAGTTGTGGCTGCTCATGAGGCAGCGGAGCTCCATGGTGTGCTCGGAGAGGTTGGTGACTTGCAGGCCGCAGACCTTCTTGTCCCAAAGCGGATGCGGGTGGACGATGGCGTCGAGCTGCTGGCGGAGCTCTTCGACGGGAATGGAGTAGTCGACGTAGAGGAAGGCGGTGCCCAGAATGTCGGTGGCTTCGCGGGACCAGTTCTGGAAGGAGTTTTCGATGAAGTAGGAGAGGGGGACGATGAGGCGGCGGAGGTCCCAGATCTTGATGACGACGTAGGCAGAGTTGATCTCCTCGATGCGGCCCCATTCGCCCTGGACGACGACTACGTCGTCGATGCGGATGGGCTCGGTGAAGGCGATCTGGAGGCCTGCGAGGAGGTTGGCTGCGGTGGATTTGGCGGCGGTTGCGAGGATGAGGGAGGCGACGCCTGCCGAGGCCAACAGACCGGAGCCGTAGTGCCAGATGCGGGGGTCGTCAAAGCTCCAGAGGAGGGCGCCGAAGTCGATCAGGACGATGAAGCCGATGATCATGCGGCGGAAGAGCTGGAGCTGGGTGTGGACGCGGCGGGCGCGGATGTTGTCTTCGGCGTTGAGGTCGTAGCGGCGCATGGCTGCGGCCTGGAAGACGTAGACGAGGCCGACGGCGAACCAGCCGAGCGAGAGGACAATGGCGATGATGAGGCCCTGACGGATGAGGCCGTCGAGATTTAAGGGCAGGTCGGGGATTGCGGGGACGATGGCGAGGAGGCAGGAGAGGATGAAGATGGCGCGGGCGGGGCGGCCGAGGTGCTGCTGGAGGCCCCAGCCGAGGATGGCGGAGTCTGCCTGCTTGCGGCGGAGGACGCGGAAGAGGATGAAGTGGACGGTGTTGGAGAGGACGAGGGCGGCGCAGAAGAGGAAGAGGACGAGAAACCAGCGGTGGTGAGTCTGCGTGAGATCTGGATGCATCCCGTGTCGCCTCCTTCTTAGAACAGGGAGGGGTACCCCCCCCCCTATGTTGGCGTAACTTGCTTCGTTTCAGGAAGATGCTGGATTGCAAGCCGCAAAATCTTCATAACAGGAGGGTTATGGCTAAAATCGTCATTCCATTCGGGTTAGGATGCCGATGCGAAGGGGTGGGCTGGATCTCGCCGTTTTCTCGATTCCTGTTTTAATTGTACGGGTTTGCGGGGTACCTTTATGCCAAGTTTATTCCCTTTGAATGCTGTGGGTTACGGGTAAAGGGGGGTTGGCAGGGCTTTGGCAGAACAAAAGGCAAATGCGGGGGGCCCTCCACTTCGCTTCGCTTCGGTCGGTATGACAAACATTCTTGCGAGGGGGAAAGCGAAGGTCGGTCTATGTCACGGCTTGTCCTGCCGGACGGGCGCCCTGCGCGGGCGGCGACCACTTCGGGGTGTGTGATCCGCTTCGCGTCGCTCCTCCCGTTG
>Ga0302314_10003621_pt1 | contig 28450 bp, 25 predicted proteins | sample III_Palsa_N2_3_FD_200533 | JGI IMG/M metagenome (GOLD analysis project Ga0302314, IMG submission 200533) | Peat permafrost microbial communities from Stordalen Mire near Abisko, Sweden - III_Palsa_N2_3 | ecosystem: Environmental > Terrestrial > Soil > Palsa > Peat permafrost | place: Sweden...
TAAACTCCGATGCCATGAGGGTGCTCCCGGTTTGGTTTTGGTCGACTACCCAGGATATCCAACCCGGCGGCCGCCGCACCCTCATAGATTCTGAAGATCAACAGAAACGCTCGATTACGCCCCGCATCGCGTAAGCGGCAACCGCCCCTACGGAAACGGCTCGTCCGGGTAGACGCCCCAGATCTCGCCGCGGCGGACCCAGCCGCGGGTGCCGTCGGCGGTTTCGATCTGGCACCAATCGCCACCGGCCGGGCATGCCAGCAGCTTGCCGATTACCCCGGGCTCGACTCGGGCGACCGGGTCGGCCTGGGGATCGGCGCTGCGCCGGAGTGCGCGGATCTCACCGGTGACGATGACCGAGCGCTTGCCGCCGAGGGCGGCGTGATTGACCCAGCCTTCCGTACCTTCCCAATCGCGGATCTTCCGCCAGGTGTCGAATTCCTCGATGATTTCGACCGGCATGTCCTTCTTGGTGAAGACCCAGGCGATCGGGTAGCGCTGGCCGGGCCCGACGCGGAGATTGACCTCGCCGAGGCGCATCGAGACGAAGCGCGGAATCTTCAGCCCCTGCTTGTCCTCGGTCGGCACGGCAGCGCCGAGGAACAGCAGCAGCGTGGCCCCGAACAACAGCCGGCGACCGATATTTCCAGGCATGATGGACATTCCGAACACAGGAGCTTGTTAAGCGCGCCCGCGGCTCCGGTCAAGCGCCGCGCAAGCTTGACCGGAGCCGCCGCGACGGGCACTGATAGGGCTCCAGGCAGCCTTGCTGCCGTGACCTCGTGAAAGCTGTGCAGACCTGTGACGGTCTGTCTGGGCGCCCCCGGTTGAGGACCAAACGCGCAATGCAGAGCAAGAAACCCATCGTCGTCGTCACGCGCAAGCTGCCGGAGCCGATCGAGACCCGGATGATGGAGCTGTTCGACGCAAGGCTGAACCTCGATGACACGCCGCTCAGCCAGGCGCAGCTGATCGAGGCGGTCCGGAGCGCCGAAATCCTGGTGCCAACCGTCACCGACCGGATCGACAGCGCCGTGCTCGCCCAGGCCGGGCCGCAGTTGCGGCTGGTCGCTTCGTTCGGCACCGGCGTCGACCATATCGACCTCGCGACCGCCCGCCAACGCGGCATCACCGTGACCAATACGCCGGGCGTGCTGACCGAGGACACGGCCGACATGACCATGGCGCTGATCCTGGGCGTGGCGCGCCGGCTGACCGAGGGCGAGCGCCTGCTGCGCTCGGGCAAATGGAGCGGCTGGGGGCCGACCCATATGCTCGGCCATCGGATCTGGGGCAAGCGCCTAGGCATCATCGGCATGGGAAGGATCGGCTCGGCCCTGGCGCGGCGTGCCCGCGGCTTCGGCCTCGCCATCCATTACCACAACCGGCGCCGGGTGCTGCCGGAGCTCGAACAGCAGCTCGAGGCGACCTATTGGGAGAGCCTCGACCAGATGCTGGCCCGCATGGACATCATCTCGGTCAATTGTCCGCATACGCCGGCGACATATCACCTGCTCTCGGCGCGGCGGCTGAAGCTGCTGCAGAAGCACGCCTATATCGTCAATACCGCGCGCGGCGAGGTGATCGACGAGAATGCGCTGACCCGCATGCTGGCCGCCGACGAGCTGGCTGGTGCTGCCCTCGACGTGTTCGAGCACGAGCCGGCAGTCAATCCCAAGCTGCTGCGCCTGCCCAATGTCGTGCTGCTGCCGCATATGGGCTCGGCCACGATCGAGGGCCGCATCGACATGGGCGAAAAGGTCATCATCAACATCAAGACCTTCGTCGACGGCCACCGGCCGCCAGATCGCGTGCTCGAGACGATGTTCTGACGGCGGCGATTCCGAAGTTCGGCAGCTGAGCGCACAAGGTCACATCAGTAAGAGCGCTCTCAAGAGATACTCGTCATGGCCGGGCTTGTCCCATAGGCGCTAAGCTGACGGCGGAAAGGCCTTTTTGGCGGCACAACCCACCTCACCCCGGCCCTCTCCCCCCTGAAGGGCGGAGCGGGAGATTCTAGGATCGGCGCCCTTAACGCCCTCTCCGCCCCATTGGGGGGGACAGGGTTGGGGTGAGGTGGCGAACGCTCAAGGGCCGCCAATATGCTTATTTTAGCGCCCGTAGGGACAGGCCCGGGCATGACAGATATGTTCCGGACCACCAAGTGAAACCCGAGCCGACGCCGTCAGGCCGCCCTGGGCACGCGGCCCACGGCTTCGAAGCTGGTCGCCGCGGTCCGCGTCCAGGCCTCGACCTGCCGCATCCGCTCGATATAGGCATTGAAGGCCGGATAGGGCGACCAATCGAATGTCACCGCCTCCTTATACGGTTCGAGGCAGATCATCGAATAATCCGCGAGCGTGATCGCGTCGCCCAGCAGATAGCGGCGGCCGGCGAGATGGCGGTCGAGCACGGGCGCGTAGCGGGCGAGGTCGGTTTGCGCGACCTCGACCAGGGCCTGGTTGGTCGGTCCCATGTTCAGCTTCGGCCTGATCAGCCCCTCGAAGACGAGCGTGCCCAAGGCCCGGTTGAAATGCGACTGCTCCCAGGACTGCCAGCGCACGATTTCGGCGCGCCGTTGCGGATCGCGCGGGAACAAGGCATCGCTGCCGGCGCTGTCCGCGAGATACTGCAGGATGGCCATCGATTCCCAGAGCGTGAACGCGCCGTCGACCAGCACCGGCACCTTGGCATTCGGGTTGAGTGCCAGATAGTCGGGCATGCGCAAGCCGCCGCTAAGGAAATCGTGGTAGACGATCTCGACCGGGAGGCCGAGGTGATTGATGACGGCCTCGACCTTGCGGCCATTCGGCGCGCCGACAAAAGTGTGTAGCTGCATGACGCTGATCCTTCAGGGTTGGTCTGCACGTCCTCGACGTGCGTCCTGAAGACGATCCGTTTGGGCCAAAGGATACGCAGGAAAAAATCCCGGCCCCCGAATCCTTCGGCCCCTGCCGAACGTCATGACAGCGAGGGGATTTCAAGACCCCATATTCGCAAGAGGATCGGCATGACTGCACTCGACACCAGCGCTACCGACGCCCAGGAGCGCTTCGACCGAATTCTCGGCGAATTGCGGCCGAAGCTGCACCGCTACTGCGCGCGCATGACCGGCTCCGTCATCGATGGCGAAGACGTGGTCCAGGAGGCGATCGTCAAGGCGATCGAAGCCTACCCGCGGACGCGCGCGATCTTGCATCTCGAAGGCTGGCTGTTCCGCATCACCCACAATGCGGCGCTCGATTTTCTGCGCCGACGCGCCCGGCAGGAAGCCATCCACGCCGACGAGGATCCCAGCATGATCGTCGACCCCACAGATGCGGCGCAGGATCGCCAGATCGTCGCCACCAGCCTCAGGACCTTCATGCGCCTGCCGCTGGCGCAGCGCAGCAGCGTCATTCTCAAGGACGTACTGGGATATTCGCTGGAGGAAATCGGCAGCGTCGTCGACAGCGGCGTTCCTGCCATCAAGGCGGCGCTGCATCGGGGCCGCGCCCGCCTGCGCGCGCTGGCCGAGGAACCGGAGGACAGCCCGGTCCCGGTCCTGGCCGAACCCGAGCGCTCGCTGCTGGCCGCCTATATCCGGTCCTTCAACGCCCGCGATTTCGACGCCATCGGCAGCATGCTGGCCGACGAGATCCAGCTCGAACTCGTCACCCGGATGCGCCTCAAGGGACGGGCCGAGGTGGCGGGGTATTTCACCAACTACACAAGGCTGCAGGATTGGCGCCTCGTCCCGGGCTTTGTCGATCGGCGCCCCGCGGCACTCGTCTGCCATCCGAACGATTTGGCCGGCCGGCCCGGCTATTTCGTCCTGCTGGAGTGGTCCGGCCCCCGCCTCGGCGGCATCCGCGATTTCTACTATGCCCGCTACGTGACCGACGGCGCCGAGATGATCATCGCCGATGGCGGGTTGCGCTAAACCGGGCGGCTCGCGCGCAGGACATACATCAGCGGCAGCGACGGCATGCCCGCCGGCAGCCGGTACAACCCGTCCGCGGTCGGCTCCATGATATCCCAGCGGCGCAGCACCTCGCGATCGAGTTCCTGCAGCGAGTCGATCCTGAGACCGGCCTGCGCCAAGGCAGTGACGACTTCGCCCAGCGGGTGGTTCCACTGCACCGTCGCCGCAGCACCGGCCGGTGCTGCGGAGGTGGCATAGGTCACAGCACCGCCATCCCGGTAGCCATCGGGCGGCGTGAAATAGTCGTGGCGGATCAGCATCTCGCCGCTCGGTCCGCCCTCGAGGATCCACTCGACCGGGTGGAATTCGAAGAGATAGAGCTGGCCGCCGGGCCGCAGGAGCATGCGCACGACATTCGCCCAGCGCGTCATGTCCGGCAGCCAGCACAGCGCGCCGACGCCGGTATAGACGATGTCGTAGCTGCGGAAATCCAGCGCAGCCGGCGCATCATAGACATCCGACTGGACGAACCGGGCCTTGATGCCGATCCGGTGCGACAGCGCCGTCGCGGCCTGCACGGCCGCCTCGGAGAAATCCAGACCGGTGACCCGGGCGCCGAGCCGGCCCCAGGACAGCGTATCCAACCCGATATGACATTGCAGATGCAGCAGATCCTTGCCCGCGACATCGCCCAGATCGGCAATTTCATGCGCCGTCAGCGACAGGCGGCCGGCGATGAACCCGTCGACGTCATAGAGCGGCGAGGTCAGATGCGCCGGCGTCTTTGCATCCCACATGACGCGGTTGAGTTCGCGCCAATCCGTCCCGATATCCATGCATCACTCCCCCTGTTCCAAATTCGATTGCGTGGACATCATGCGGCGGCGCGGGTCAGATGATGCGGCTGTCATAGGCCCAGTGCAGCAGCGCCTGGCGCTGGCGCGGGCGGCAAAACAGGTCGCCGCGCTCGCAGTTCCGTTCGATCTGGCTCACATGCCGGCGGATCGCGCGCCAGCGTTTGATCTGCCGCAAATCCTCGTCGGGTAGACGGCGGCCCATGAAGTAGCGGCAATACCATTGGAACCAGCCACGCGGGTCATCCGCGTGCAGCCAGCCATTGGCGCGCCAGACCGAGAGCGGCTGGCTGGCATCGACGCCGAAGCAATTGAGCGAACAGTCGCGCCGTCCCGAGGCCAGCCGAGCCTCGGCAAACCAGCTCTCGGGGAACTCTGCCCGTGTATCCGTCATGTATTTCCCACAGAAAATTCCGAGCCGCAGCAGCTCCGGTGGCGTCAATTGGGGCTGGAACATCGGGTCGAAGCCGGCGCCGACTGCCGCGCTGCGCCGATAGGTGTAGCCTGTCTGCATCTTGTCATTCACGGTGACGGTAACGGCATCCATGGCGATCTCGGCCTTTTCAGCGCGGGCGACCGACCCTTGCGCGCAACAGCTTAAGCCATGCCGGCGCGAATTGGGACACAAGCCGCGTCCGCTGCTTGCAACCCGGTCGCCCGGCATGGGAAAAAGCGCGGAGCAGCCGGCGGGGCCGGCCAGGGCGGATCAGGGAGCACATGGACATAATCCTCGGCGCCGAAGCGCTGCTGACCCCGCTCACCGGCATCGGCAATTACACTGCGGAATTGCTGCGCGGCCTGCGCGCCGAGCCGCAGATCCGGTCGGTGCGCTGTTTTGCCAATCATCAATGGCTCGACGATCCGCTTGCCCCGGCCGGTGCGGCGCCGGCGCCGCTGCCGAGCGTGCCGACCAGCCTGCCGGCCAAGGCGATGCGGCGCGGCATCGCGGTAGCGCGGCGCCTCGCCCGCACCGTGCCCGGCGCCCGCGCCCTGCTTCGGCACCAGCGCGATCGGCTGAATGCGGCAATGCTCAATCGCAGCGGGGCGGCGCTCTATCACGAACCGAATTTCGTTCTGCGCCCCTTCGACGGCCCGAGCATCGCCACCATCCATGATCTCTCGGTCTATCTGCACCCGGAATACCACCCGCCGGAACGGGTCGAGTTCATGCGCCGGCACCTGCCGGACACCTTCGCGCGCGCCAGCCGGCTGGTGACGGTGAGCGAGACGGTCCGGCAGGAGCTGATCACGCGGCTGGGGGTGGCACCGGAGCGGGTCGTCGCCATCCATAATGGCGTGGGGCCGGATTACCATCCCCGCGACGCCGCCAGCCTGGCACCGGCACTGGCGCATCATGGCCTCGTCGCCGGCGGCTACCTGCTGGCCGTCGGCACGCTCGAACCGCGCAAGAATTTCGAAGGCCTGCTCGATGCCTTCGCTGGCCTGCCGGCGGCCCTGCAACGGCGTTACCCGCTCGCCATCGCCGGCGGCCAGGGCTGGCACAATGAGCGACTGGTCGAACGGCTGGATCGGCTGGCGGCGCAAGGCGCGATCCACCGCCTGGGCTATGTGCCGGCCGAGGCGCTGCCGGCGCTCTATGCCGGCGCCCGCGCTTTTGCCTTCCCGTCCTTCTACGAGGGCTTCGGCCTGCCGGCACTGGAAGCGGCGGCCAGCGGCATCCCGGTGTTGAGTTCTGCCGCCACCGCCATGGCCGAGGTGCTGGGCGCCGAGGGCGTGCTGGTCGATCCGCGCAATCCGGCGGCGCTGCGCGAGGGCTTGCGGCAAGTCCTCGAAGACAAGGCGCTGCAGGACCGCGCCCGCCTGGCCGCAGCTGGATTCGGCACGAGGTTCAGCTGGAGAAGCTGCGTCGAGCAGACCGTGGCGCTCTATCGCGAGGTGCTCGCCTAAACGACGACGCGCAGGGCCACCTTGTGCAGCAGGGTCTCGGACAGCGTGTCCGGATCCGCAGCACCGTAATCGGGCAGCACCCCGTCCTGCCACGGCACCGGCCCGAGCGTCTCGTCGAGCGCGCAGGCGACCAGATGCGAGACGACATCATCCATCTTGCTCTGGGCGACCCAGCCGAGCCGTTCCCGGGCGCGCGCCGGGCTGAGTTCGACGCGCTGCAGCTCGGTCGGCCGGAACAGCGTCTCGTCGGTGTCGACATGATCGCGCCAATCGAGATCGAGCCGGGCGAAGACCGCGGCGATCAGATCGCTGAGCGAGCGCGTCTCGCCCGTGGCGATGATGTAGTCGTCGGGCTGATCATGCTGCAGCATGCGCCACATCGCCTCGGCATATTCCGGCGCCCAGCCCCAATCGCGCTCGATGCCGACATTGCCCAGCACCAGCCGCTCGTTGCTGCCGCGCGCGATGTTGATCGCCGTCCGCACGATCTTGCGCGTGACGAAGCGGTTCGGCCGCAGCGGCGATTCATGATTGGACAGGATGCCTGAGCAGACATGCAGCCCATAGGCCTCGCGATAGATCGAATTGGCCCAGAACGACGCCGCCTTGGCCACGGCATAGGGGCTGCGCGGCCGGAACGGCCCGTCCTCGTCGAGGATCGCCTGGGTATTGCCGAAGCATTCAGTCGAGACCGCCTGGAACAGCCGCACCGGATGCTTCAGCAGGCGCAGATATTCCAAGATATTGATGGTGCCGACGGCAATGCTGTCGAAGGTCTCGACCGGCAATTCGAAGGAGAGTGCGACCGAAGTCTGGCCGGCGAGATTATAGATCTCGTCGGGGCGGACCTTGCCGATCAGCTCGACGACGCTGCGGAATTCGCTGAGATTTCCGGTGTGGAGCTTGACCCGGTCGCGGATGCCGATCCGGATCAGCCGGTCGAACGACCCGGTCTCGACGCTGCGCGACACGCCATGCACCTGATAGCCCTTGCTCAGCAGCAAATGTGCGAGATAGGCGCCATCCTGCCCGGATATCCCGAATATCAACGCAACGCGTTGCGCCATCGCCCCCCCGGCAAGTCACGCGGAATGCCGCCGATCGGCTCCCCCCCGTCATCCGACTCCGGCGCAGATCCTCCCTGCGCCGGGCCGAGCGGTCAAACTCTCCCGTCGCTCGCATCGTGTCAAGGATGCTGCTTGTCCGGCGAGACCGACGACACCGCGGGTAGACACAGCGCGGTGGCAAGCGTTGCATGGTAGTGCTCGGCCGCGAAGACGGCCCGCGCATCGCCCAAGGCCTTGGCCCCCAGCCGGCTGCGCAGGCCCGCATCCTTGAGGGCACGCAACTGCCGGGCCGCATCGGCGACATCCGGTTCCGCCCAGTGCTGATCCGGATAATCATAACTGCCTTGTGGATCGCGGGCGGCCACCAGAGTGTAGGCAACCGGGCAGCTATTCTCCGCCGTCAGGAAATCGATATTGCCGGACCAGCCGGTCGCGACCACGGCTTTGCCGCGTTGCATGGCTTCGGCCAGCACCAGGCCGAACCCCTCGGCCCGGTGCAGCGACAGCACGATGTCGGCGGCATCGAGCAGCGCCGCCATCGCAGCGGCATCGAGCAGCCGGTCGGTCAATTCGATATTGGCGGCACCGGCGACCGCCGCCTGGAGCGCCTGCCAGCCGGGCGGATAGGCCGTAGCCTGCGCGACCTTGACGATCAGCCTCGTACCGAGATCGTCGCCATAGGCCAGGCGAAAGGCGGCAATTGCCGCGAGCGGGTTCTTGCGCAGGAAGCCCGAACGCATGTCGAAGGCGACCAGCACCGTCAGCCGCGCGCCCTCCGGCGCCGCCACGGCGCCGGCGATGGGCGGCACCGGATGCGGGACGACCCGGACCGGCAGGCTGGTATGACGGGCGACGGCCGCCGCGGTAAACCGGCTCGGCACCCAGATCTCATGGGCGAAGCGCAGGCCGGCGACCCAATCCGGCGGCAGGTCGGGCAGTTCCCAGGCCCAATAGCCGATGATGGTCTTGCCGCGCACCCGGCGCCGGCCGAGCCGCAGCATGGCCAGCGCCATGACGAAGCCGCTGACATGCAGGATGATGGTGCCGGGGCCCTCGCCGCAATCCTCCGCCGGGATCGGATAATCGGCGATCCGCCCGTCCTGCATCAGGGCGGCGCTGAGATCGATGGCACGGACATCGCAGCCGCTCGCGCGGAGGGCCGCGAGACCGAGACGGGCCGCTTCGCCGAGCCCGCTGGCGGTGCTGAGCGCACCGGCGACATAGATTGGCCCGGCCGCCGGCGCCGGGCGCGGACCGGGCAGCGGTGCCAGCGCGCCGGCGAGACGGAACAGCACGCGCCGCCGCCAGCGCTGCGGCAGGCTCTGCCACAGGCGGCGATGCAGCCACGCCTTCACGAAGCGGCGGTGATCGTCGGCAGCCGCCGACAATGCGCGACCAGATTCTCGGCAGTCATGCGCCAGCCTGCCCCTTCGGATGCCGCCAGCCGTGCCCCGGCGGCGCAGCGCTCGTAGAGCCGGGGATCGAGCATTTCCGACATGGCACGCGCCACGGCCACGCCGGATGTCTCCAGTGCCACCAGCCCGGTTTCGCCCGGCACGACCTGCTCGACCAGGCCGCCGACCGGCGTCACCACCACGGGCATGCCGCTGCCATAGGCGGTCGCCACCGCCGCCGATTGGCTGGCTTCGGTATAGGAGGCGACCAGCGCGTCCGATTCCGAGAGCAGCCGCGGGATCTCCCGCTCCTCGATCCAGCGATTGATCACGGTCACGCGCGGCAGGCCGGCGAGCAGCGATCGGTAGGGCGCCAGATCGCCGCCGCCGGCAATGCACAGCTCGACATCCTCGCGCTGTTCGGCCAGCGCCCGAAAGGCATCGAGCAGCAGCCGAATGCCCTTATAGGCGAGCACGCGGCCGAAAAACAGGAACCGGAACGGCCGGTGGCGCGGATAGAGCCGTGGCGCCTCGATCTCGTCCGCATAGGCGAAGGGGCCGAGCGGAATCACGGCGACACGCTTCTCCGGATAGCGGTAGCCGGTCACCAGCTGCTGCTGGACGTGACGGCTGAGGGCGACCACCCCGTCGGCGGCGGCAAGCTCGCGCCCGATGCGCCAGCTCCACAGCGGATTGAGCTCGCCCGGATGCATATACGCGTCATGAATGATCGAGACCAACCGGCTGCCGGCCTCGGGTACGGCCTGCGCCAGGTACCAGGACCAGGGATGCGGCATGATCGAAATGACGACATCGGGCTCCGCCGTCCGAATGAAATTGCGAAACTCGCGCCGGATCGAGGGCAGCCGCATCGAAGCGCCGAGGAAGGACGGGATACTCGAATAGGTCTCGACGATGTGGCGCTGACAGTCGAGTGACGAGAAATCAGCGATCGCCTCGTTCCCGCTCGACAGGCTGACCGTCAACTCGACGTCTGGCCGTTCCGCGAGAGCGCGCAAAAGCTCCAAAGTGTAGCGGGGCCCCCCGCCACGGCGCCCCCAATACCAGACCAACATCCTCATTGCGCGACCAATTCCCCACCCCGCATCCCAATCGGCGATACGAGGCTGGATATAGCATGATCTCCGTATGGCAAAACCGGATATAATCTCAGCCCCGCGCTTTGGCCGCCCGAGCGGGCATCGCAAGAGCGGCGCGGCGCCGAGTATTTCCCGCAAAACAGGGTCCCGACAGCGACGATGCCGCCATGACACCCGAGGATTTCCGCCGTCTGGCACTCGAGCTGCCGGAAGCCGTGGAGAACGCCCATCTCGGCACCCCCGATTTTCGCGTGGCCGGCAAGATCTTCGCGACATTGTCGGCGACGCGCGGCACGGGTGTTGTCAAATTCATCCGCGAGCAGCAGGAGATGCTCTGCGCGGCGGAGCCGGAGCTGTTCAGCCCGGTGCCGGATCGCTGGGGTCAAAGCGGCTGGACCATCCTGCAGATCGCCGTCGCCGACGAGGCCGGTCTGCGCAACGCCTTGCTGCTGGCTTGGCGCAACGTGGCACCCAAGCGGCTGCGGGCAGCAGGCTGAGCGCGCTCGGCGAATGACCTCAACCAACGGTCTATGCTGAGTCCGCCTCGTACAGACCGAAAGTTACGTTTCGTCAACGATCGCTGAAAGACAGCCGCTCGACTCGACAAAGGAATGATGTCTATTCTCGACTTATCCGAGTAGAGGCTGCTCTTCATGCGCGAATATTGCCTGGCTTTCGCCGTCGGTACCAACCGAAGCGGGACAGCCGCATGGCATCCAAAGGGCGAGGCTTGGCGATGACGGGGGCGGCGCTGGGCGAGGCGAAATTCCACCGGCTGATCGAGGTCTATCTGGCCAAGACCAATGACACCGTCGTCATCACCGACGGCGACCTGCGCGAGGGCACGCCCGGGCCGTTGATCCAATATGTCAACGCCGCACTGCTGCGTGGCAGCGGCCACAGCTCCGAGGATCTGGTCGGCCGGCCGCTGGCCACGCTCTATCCCCGCGAGACTTTCCCCCGGATCCTGGAACAATTGCAGGATACTGCGGAAAATGGCCAGCCCCTGCAGCACGACACGCAATCGCTCGACGGCAACGGCCGCGCCGTCTGGCTGCAGGTCAATACCGTGCCGATCCTCGACCCCAATGGCAAGCTGCTGCATTTCATCCGGATCGGCCGCGACGTCACCGTCCGCAAGCGCATCGAGCAGGAGCGCGAGACGACGCAGCGCCTGCTCGCCTCGGTCTTCGGCGTCATCGATCAGGCGCTGGGCGTCGTCGACGATGCCGGCAATTTCATGATGGTCAATACTGCCGTAACTCGCCAGCTCGGCTGGAGCGTGTTCGACCTGATCGGCAAGCCCTTCACCGAGGTCATCGACGAATCCAGCCGGAAATGGCTCACCCGGCAATTGGCTGTGCGCGAAGAGATCGAGCAGACCTGCCGCCTGCCGACCGAGTTGCTGCACCGCAACGGCACTGTCATCACCGGCGAGATCGTGTCGGCCACCATCCTGCAGCCCGACGGCAGGCAATACCGCGTCATCACCTTCCTGCAAAGGGCCGCATCGGCGACGGCGGTGCCGGAGGTGCCGATCCAGGCGACCATCCGCGACGTGTTGAAACGCCATGGCAGTCCGGCCGCGATCGTTGCCGGCAAGGTCCAACTGGTCGGGCTCGCCGATGTGCGCGAAAAACTGGGCGAGCGCTGGGGTGAGGTGTCGACCAACGTCCTCGCCCTGGCGGAGCACATCCTGCGCCGCCATATCGGACCGAAGGATTCCTGCCACCGGACCGCAGATGACGGCTTCCTGGTCTGCTTCGCCGAGCTCGGCGAGGCCGAGGCGCAAATCAAGGCGCAGACCATCGCCGAGGAAATCCGCTCCACCCTGACTGGCGTCGCCCCGGAGATGGCCTCGGCCCGGGTCGAAGGCTTCGCCGCCAAGGTCTCGATCGAGACCAGCGAAAGCGGCTCGGACGAGGCCATCATCCAGGCGCTGGAGGGCCGGCTCACGCGCGAGCGCAAGCGGCTCGAGGGCGGTGCGCTCGACGCGCTGCGCAGCGGCTTGGCGAACGCACAGATCCTGTTTCAGCGGGTGCGGACCGACACCAATCAGATCGCCCCCTTCACCATGGTGCGCCTGCCAAAGCCGTTGGAATTCGCGCTCGACACCCTGCGCGCGCTCGGCCGTCCCGATTACGGGCTGGAAGCCGAGCTGTTGTTGCTGACCGGTGCCGCCGAACGCCTGCTCAGCGAGCTGACCGCGAACCGCACCGATGTCATTCTGGTGCCGGTGCGCATGTCGACCCTGCTGCAAAGGCGGGATGCCGAGCGCTGGCTGCAGATCGCCCGCTCGATGGCCCTGCCGGGCAAGCGGCGGTTGATCGTCGAGATCACCGAGCTGTCCCGCGATACCGCGCGCAGTCGGATGACCGATCTGGTAATGATGATCTCGTCCCTGTGCCGCGCCGTCGCCTATGAGCTGCCGGTTCCGGATCCCGGCTTTGTCAACGGGCTGCCGACGACCGTGCCGCTGGCCACCATCCCGGTGCAGCGCCTGGGCAATGAGGACGGTGCCGGACATGTCGCCGCCGCCACCAAGCTGACCAAGGCGCTGCAGAACCGGAATTGCCGCTTGCTGGTCAAGAACATCGCCTCACCGATCCAGGCCATGTCACTGGCCAAGGCCGGCGTCCCGCTGATCCTGACCCAGCAGGAGCCGGGCGCCCCGAGTTAAGGCGAGGGCCTGCTAGACCAGCCCCGCCCGCGCCGCGGCGATGACGTCGCGGGTCAGCCGGCTGATCAGCCTCGCGCCCAGCCGGGCATGCTGCCAATACAGCTTCATATCGAGCGGGCAGCCGGGCTTGAGTTCGACCAGCCGGCCGGCGTTCAGATGCGGCTCGGCCAGGGCCATCGGGTTCATGCCCCAGCCGAGTCCGGCCAGCGCGGCATCGACGAAGCCCTGGGTCGAGGGGATCCAATGCACCGGCCCGGTCGCCGCGACCCCGGAAACCGCCTCGGCCCAGCGCAGCTGCATCCGGTCACGCCGGTCGAAGCGCAGCGCCGGCGCTTTGGCCAGCGTCTCGGCCGTGACGCCGTCCGCGAAATGCCGGGCCGCGAAAGCCGGGCTCGCCGCCGCGACATAACGCAAGCTCCCCAACGCCACGGTGCGGCAACCCTGAACCGGCACGGGATCGGCCGTCACCGCGGCCAGCACCTCGCCAGAGCGCAGCCGATCTGCGGTATGCTCCTCGGCATCCAGCACCAGATCGAGCAGCGTCCCGGTCGCCTCGGCAAAGGCGGCGACGGCCGGCACGAACCAGGTGCCGAGACTGTCGGCATTGACCGCGATGCGCAGCGTGACCGGCCCTGGCGCCGTTGCCGTCGCCGCCAGACCGGGCAGATCCGCCGCCACCTCGCCTTCGAGCAGGCGCACCCGATCGGCATGGGCGCAGAGCCGGCCGCCGGTCGCGGTCGCCAGGCAAGGCTGGCCACGCACCACCAGCACCGTGCCCACCCGCTCCTCCAGCGTCTTGACCCGCTGCGACACGGCCGAGGGCGTCACGCCCAGCACTGCGGCGGCGCGCTCGAAACTGCCCTCTCGGATGACGGCCGCCAGCGCAGCGAGCGAGGCATAGTCCAGCATTAGAAATTCTTAATCTGGCTTAGGAAGATTAGCTAGTATATACCGATCCGCGCCGGCATGAAAGCAGGCATGAGCTTCGCCCCGATCTTCCTGCGCGGTTTCGCGCTCTCCGCCGCCCTGATCGTCGCGATCGGGGCACAGAACCTTTTCGTGCTGCGCCAGGGCCTGCGGCGCGAGCATGTCGGGCCGATCGTCGCGTTCTGCGCCCTGTGCGACCTGGCACTGATGAGCCTCGGTGTGGCCGGGGTGGGCGCGGTGCTGCAGCGCGTCAGCGGCTTGGCGCTGGTGCTGAGCCTGGGCGGCGCGGCGTTCCTGTTGTGCTACGGCATCAGTGCACTGCGCCGGGCGCTGCGATCGAGCGCGCTGGTCGCCGAGGGCGGCGGGAAGGCGCCGTCGCTCGCGGGCGCGCTGGCCCGCGCCGCGGCCTTCACCCTGCTCAACCCGCATGTCTATCTGGATACGGTGCTGCTGGTCGGCACGGTCGGCGCCGCCCAGCCTGCGGGCGCGCAGCCCGCCTTCATCGCCGGGGCCAGCTGCGCCAGCGTCCTCTGGTTCACAGTGCTCGGCTATGGCGCCCGGCTGCTGGCGCCACTCTTCGCCAGGCCGGCGGCATGGCGCCTGCTCGACGGCGCCGTCGCTGTGACCATGCTGGCCCTGGCCGGCGCGCTGGCATCCCAGGCGCTGGCGGGCTGAAATCGGGGACGCTTGGGCGCGCGGCCTCGGCTCAGAGCGATTGTTTGATGGCCGAGCCTCAATGCGCCGGCGCCGGTTTCGGCTCGGCAATGGTGAAGTAGAGCGCCGGCTCGCTATAGGCGATGAAGAGATGGAGCTGGCGCAGCAGCGGCATGCCGATCAGGACATCCTCCTGATCGACCAGGCCGCCGATATGCGATCCGCTGTTGCTGGCGCCTTTGCCGGAATCGATGGCGGCGATGGCCATCTTCGTGTTGTGCAAGGTGATGTCGCCGAAGGTCACGCTGTCGAAGACATGCATGAAGGTGTCGATCTTGGTGGCATCGACACCGGTCGTCTTGCTCAGATGCTGCCCCTCCGGCACATCGGCGGAGATATCGAACAGGCGCCGGGCCACGGCGAGCCGCATCACGCTCATGCTGGCGCCGGTATCGATCAAGGCGCGCAACGGCTTGCCGTCGATTTCGATTCTCACGTCCAGCTGCTTGCCGGCCGTCAGAGAGACCGGCAGCCGAAAATATTCCTTCGCCCAATAGACGACATTGCCCGTGCAGTGATCCTGCGAGAACAGGTTGATCCGTCCTGCCGTCGGGTCGATCTCGACGTCGTAATTGGCCAGGTAATCGGCGGCGAAGAGCCCGACCGGACGGTCGTCGCTGCCGTCGCCGCCGGTGCTGCCGATGGCGAAGACCCCGTTGCGGCTGACGGTATTGCCGAGCTTGAGTGTGCCAATCCGCGTGGCACCGCTGAGCCCGCGCCCGGTCAGGCCATAGCCCAAGGTCTGGGTCTCGATGATCGGCAAGCCCCGGCGCTTGACATAGGCCGGATCGAGCATGCTGAAACCGGCGCCGGTATCGACCAGCAATTTCGCCGGCTGGTCGTCGATCGCAACGTCGAGGAGAATTCTGCCACCGGATCCGATCGCGGTCGGGACCGATGCGATTTGCTTCAGCTGGCAATTATCGGCGGCATTTGCCCGCTCGACGGTCGCAAGGCCGATGACGGCGAAGGCGGTCGCAACCGTGACACAAAAACGAAATGACAAATTACGCCCCCCTGAACCGAGGGCGTTCTAGCATCCGCCGCAACTTGTGGGAAGGCGTCCGCGGTGGTCGCTCCCCCCCACTCGGCTTACTCCGTCGGCGTCGGCTCCGCCACAGTGTAGTAGAGGGCCGGCTCGCTATAGGCGATGAAGAGATGGAGCCGGCGCAGCAGCGACATGCCGATCATCACATCGGGCTGGACGACGCTGCCGGTCATATGCGAGCCGTTGTTGACGGCGCCCTTGGCCGAATCGATGTCGGCGACCTGGATCTCCGGATTGCGTAGCGTGATGTCGCCGAAGGTCAGGCTGTCGAAGCGGTGCGGGAAACTGTCGATCTTGACGCCGTCGACACCGGCTACCGTGGTGTGGAGACTGGGATCGGCAGAATTCGGCTCGACCCCGAACAGGCGGCGGGCGACGGCGAGCCGCATCGTGGTGGCCGCGGTGCCGGTGTCGATCAGCGCGTGCAACGTCTCACCGCCGATCGTGATCTCGACCTCGGGGCGATGCGCTGAAGTCAGGAAAAGCGGCAGCCGCGAATATTCCTTTGCCCAGTAGACGACTTTCCCGGTGCAATGATCCGGCGAAAACAGATTGACCCGTCCGGCCGCCGGATCGATCTCGACATCATTGGCCGCCAGGAAATCATCGGCGAGCAACCCGACGGGAGCGCCATCGCCGCCGATGCTACCGAAGGAAAAACTCTGGTTGCGGGCGGTGACGTTGCCGAGAGTCAGAAGACTCACGCGCGTCCAGCCGGTGAGCGATTTCCCAGTCAGTCCGTAGCCCCGGGTCCCGGTGTTTTCGTTCCACGGCATATTCCGTGACTTGACGAAATCGGGATCGAGCAAGCTGCGCACCGCGCCGGTATTGAGCAGCAGCTTCACCGCCTCGCCGTTGATCCCGGCATCGACGAGCAACCGGCCATCCGCGGTGATTTTCGTCGGCAACGACGCGACCTGTTTCAGATGGCAGTCATCGGCCGCGGCGGCCGATGCTGTCGCGACCAGGGCACCAATTCCGATGGCGGCGGCGCAAGCCCGAAATGACATGACGCGCTCCCACGCGAACTGAACAGGAGGAGTGAGGGTGATGTGCAATACAACCCGTGTCAAGGCGCCGAATCGGGATTTCGCAGGCTTGGCGTCAGCTCGCCCTGCGATCTGCAATCGACAGCCGTCATCGCAATGCGCTATGGTTGCCGCAACCGATGATTGATCCGTCCGGAGGATCGGCGCGGTCCGGTGGGGTTTGCAGGGAGGGGATGAAATGGGCTTCCTCGACGAGTTCGATGCGGCGCCGGATCCGGCGAAAATCCTCGTACTGACCAAGTGGATCGCGGCCGATCCGCTCGGCATGTATGCCGAGCTGCGCGCGGCCCGGCCGATCCTGCCGGTGCCGAGCCCGGCCACCGGCGTGCCGCCGATCGTCGTGCTGAGCTTCTATGATGATGTCCGCGAGGCGTTGACGCGGAACGCCATCTTCCAGGTCATCCCCTATGCCCGCGCCATCGACCCGTCGGTCGGCCCCTATATGCTGGCGCGCGACGACACCACCATCAACCAGCGCGACAAATCGGTGATGATGGCGGTGCTGCGCCGCGAGGATCTGCCGCTGGTGCGCGACCTGGTGCGCGCCCATGCCGAGGCCTCGATCCGCGAATTCGGCAAGGGCGGTCAGATCGAAGTGGTGAGCAGTCTGGGACGGCGCGTGCCGATCCTGCTGTGCGGCAGCTATTTCGGCTTCCCCGGGCCGGATGAGGCGACCATGTTCAAATGGTCGCGCGCCACGCAATTCGACATGTTCCACAATCTGCAAGCCGATCCGGCGGTGCATGCCGCCTGCGTGCAGGCCGGGCAGGAGATGCATCAATACCTCGCCCACTATATCCCGGAGCGGCGGGCGGCGCTGCGCCATGGCGCACTGCGCGACGACACGCTGTCGCGGCTGCTCAAGACCGAATTCCCGGCGGTGATCGGCTGGGACGAGGAACGGCTCGCCGCCAATATCATGGGGCTGCTGGTCGGCGCCGGCGAGACCACGAATGCCGCCGTCCTCCAGGCGCTGAACGTGCTGCTCGACCGGCCGACGGAATTCGCCGCGGCGGTTGCCGCTGCCAAGGCCGACGACCACGACACCGTCGCCAATTACGCCTGGGAGGCGTTGCGTTTCCAGCCGGTCAATCCGCTGGTCGTCCGGGTCTCTGTGGCGCCCTACACCATCGCCAAGGGCACCGCCCGGGCTTACACCATCCCGCCCGGCACGGTGGTGATGGTCGGCACGGCCTCGGCCATGCACGACGCCTTGCAGCTCGATCAGCCCGAGAGCTTCATCCCCGGCCGCGCCGACTACGACTATTTCCACCTGGGCTTCGGCGCCCATACCTGCCTCGGCAATCTGATCAGCCTGGAACAGGTGCCGGAAATCCTGGCGGCCCTGCTGCGGCTGCCCGGGCTGCGCCGCGTCGACGGGCCGGCCGGGCAGCTCGATTTCAAGGGCGGGCCGTTTCCCGAAGCGCTCAGCGTCGCCTTCGACCATGCTTGAGGCCGCGGTCGGTTGGCAGCCGCCGCATCCCGGCGCCGACGAGCTGCGCCGGCTGTTTCCGGCCGAGATCCCGCTGCCCGCGGACGAGACCGAGTTCCAACTCGGCTTGTCCCTGGGCGGCACGGTTTCGGCGGGGGCCTATACCGCCGGTGTGGTCGATTTCCTGATCGAGGCGCTGGATGCCTGGGCGCGGGCGCGCGAAGACGGCGACCCGCTGGCGCCGCCCAACCGGGTCGTCCTCAAGCTGATCACCGGCGCGTCCGGCGGCGGCGTCAACGGTGCCATCGCGACGCGCGCCCTGCCCTATGCCTTCCCGCCGGTCACCGCCACGATGTCGGAGGCCGAAGCCGCGACCAATCCGTTCTACGATGTCTGGGTCAATCGGCTCGACATCAAGGGCATGCTGGAGACCGGGGATCTGGCCGGCGGCGCCATGCCGTCGCTGCTCAATGTGGCGCCGCTCAACGGCGCGGCGCAATCGATCGTCGAGTACCGAGGCGACCCGCTCGGCAGCCACGGCACGCCAAGAACCCGGCGCTGGCTCGACGATACCCTGACCCTGTTCGTGACCCTGACCAATCTGCGCGGTATGCCGTACCGGATCGCCTTCAAGGGCATCCGACCGGATGAATCCTATGTCGATCACGCCGATTGGGGCCGTTTTGCCGCCGATATGCGCCCGGGTGTCACCGTCGAGCCGCGCCCCGACGAATTCGGCCTCAGCGATTGGCGCGGCGCGGAACCCGGCTTTACCGGCTTCGCTACGCTTGGCCAGTATGCACTCGGCACCGCGGCGTTTCCGGCTGGCTTCGTCCCGCGCGCCCTGGAACGGCCGCTCGGCCAATACGCCTATCGCGTCGTGGGCGTGCCCGGTCATGGCGGCGACGCGCGCATGGAGTGGCTTCGGCCGGATTGGGACGCGCTGGCCGGGCCGGGCGGGCTCGATCCCGTCTACCGGTTTCCGGTCGTCGATGGCGGCACCATCGACAATGAGCCGATCGAGCTGACGCGGACGGCACTGGCCGGGGTGCTCGGGCGCAATCCGCGCAACGGCCTCGAAGCAAGGCGCGCGATCGTGCTGGTCGATCCCTTCGCCGACCCGACCGCGCCCGGCCAGCAAACCATCGGGAGCTTCCTCGGCAACCTCGCCGGATTGCTCGGAACGCTGGTGGCGCAAGGCCGCTACGACACCGCCGACCTGACGCTCGCCGCCGACAACCGTGTCTTCAGCCGCTTCATGATCACGGCCAACCGGCCCGGCTTCACCGGCGGCCGGGCCATCGCGTCCGGCGGCTTCGACGCCTTCATGGGCTTCTTCTGCAAGGCCTATCGCCGGCATGATTTTCTGCTCGGCCGGCGCAACGCCTATCTGTTCCTGCGCAACGAGTTGCAGTTCCCGGAAGGCAACCCGATCTTCGCCAATTGGACCGAGGCGCAGCGCCGGCATTTCCGCAGCCGCCAGGATGAAAATCCCGCCGGCATGAACGAGTGTATGCCCCTGATCCCGCTGATGGGCAGCGCCGCGATCGAGCCGCCGGCGCCGGACTGGCCGGTCGGCGCCTTCGATCCGGACAGCATCAAATCGGCCCTGCGCCATCGCATCCACGGGGTCTTCGGCGGTCTCGAGGCGGAAAACCTGCCATCGGGTCTGATCGGCCTGCTGGCCCGGCTCTATCTGTGCCCCGGCGTTTGCCTGGCTGATGGCGAGGCGCTGAAAGCAGTGCTGGCCAAACTGCGCGAAGTCCTGAAAGATTGGGACCTATAGGACGGCAAGTCCAGCACGGGGCCACGCCCCTGACAAAGGGAGGTGAGCCTTGACCCTGACCCCGAACGATATCTTTTACATGGTGATCGGCGTGTTGTCGGTCGTCGCCATCCTGGCCACCAATGCGCGCCTGCTGCGGACGCCGGGGCTCGGCGTCTCGGCGCTGGAGGTCGTCTACTACATCACCGCGCTCGCCGGGCTGGTGATCGGCTGGTACTTCAATTTCCAGTACATGAGCGTCTATGCCGCCGAGATCGGCTGGTGGCATTGGACCAGCCTGCTCTTCGTCAACCCGGCTTCGGCCTCGGGCGGGCAGGATCTGATCATCGCCAATCTGATCCTCTACCCGCTCTGGACCATTATCGACGGAAGGCGCGTCGGCATGCGCTGGGCCTGGCTCTATTTCCCGATGAGCGTGCTGACCAGCTACGCCTTCGCCGTGGCCCTCTATCTGGCACTGCGCGAGCGCCAGACACGCTGGAACAAGGCGGCGGGCAACGGGATCGCGTGACCCGGCCGCGAAGCGGCCCGGCCTGATCAGGGCCGGGTCGCCCGCAGCTTGGCAACCATCGGAAAACGCGTCGCAAAATCGCGCAGCGCCGTCGCCCGGTCATGCGCCTCGACGCACCGGTCCAGGCGTGCGGCCTTGAACTCAGCGTAGCTGCCATCGAAGCGCTCGCGCGCCTCATCGCTGAAACTGGTGGCATAGGCACGATCGGCATCTTGGACCGCGAGTTCGGCCGCCTCCAGCCCCCGGATCAGCGAAAAGGCATCATTGAATACGGCCCAATAGCCAGCCTCGCCGGGTTGCGGGGCGAGGCCGCGGCGGCGCTCGATCTCGGCCCGCAGCGACCGGTGCTGTGCCCTCTCGCTCGCGGCAGCCTGAAGCTGGTAGAGCTCGAACGCCGTCAACCGATCGAGCGGCAGATCCGTCTCGCGCCCGTTCCGGCTGGACGAGTGCACCTTCAGTCCGAGGACAACGGCGCGCTGGCCGGGGGTCCGACACAGCGCATTGGCGTTGAAGCCCGCCGCACGCTGCCAACTGCCCGTCCCTGCATCGAGTTTCGCTACGCTCCGCATCTCGTCCTCCCCATCTCGCCCCGGCCTCGGGGTGTGACAGGATCATAGTGCAACCCGTTGCATATTGCAACATGTTGCATTTTTTAGATGCGATACTCCCGGAAATAGACCGGGGTCACCGATGAGCGCTCGCGAAGCCAATAAGGAATTGAACCGGCACAAGATTCTGGCCGCGGCGCGGGATTTGCTGCCGGGCGGCGAGGTGCCGAAATTCAGCGCCCATGTCCTGCAATCCGCCGCGACCTGGAACGGGCTACGGACGGTGCTGCAGTATCAGGCAATCAGCAGCACGCGCTATTTCGACACCGTCGGCTTCCCGGGCCGGACCGTCGGCCTGTCGGCGCCCGGTATCGAGAGCGCGCGGAACTAAGCAAGATTGCCTTGATCGTGCCACAAATCCGAAGCTTGGCTGCAGAACCCTCGCCCGCTTGGCGGGAGCGCGCGCTGAAGCGCGGCGCTCCGACTGCGAAGCAGGCAGCACGCCAAGCGTGCTGCAGGGGGTGGCGAGCGTAAGCGAGCCGGGTGAGGGTGGGTGCTGCGGCCGTGCAGTTCGGCGGGGCCGCAGCACCCACCCTCACCCTCCCGTCGCAAGAGCGCCGGGCCCCTCCCTCTCCCGCCAAGCGGGCGAGGGGCCGCTAAATGCAACCTTTGAGGACTACAATATGTGTCACGATCAAGGAAAGGCTGCTTAGATCTCAGGCCGCCGCCGAAGCGGTCCGGGTCGGGATCGCCCGGTCGATGCGCAGGGATTGGATCAGCCGCTGCGGCTGGTCATGCAGGCCTTGCAGGATCAGCGAGCGCTGATGGCCGAAGAGCCGCTTGTACAGGAACACCAGGCAACCGATCCCCGATGAATCGAGAAAATTCACACCGGCGAAATCCAGGACCACATCGGCATTCGAATTGCCGACGATCCCCTCGATCATCGGCCGCGCCTCGGCAACCGCGAGGGCGTCGAACTCGCCTTCAAGCCTCAGAATGACGGTATTTGGTTCGACGTAAGTGACATGCATAAAGTTGCACCCCTGCAAGCCGCGCGACACAATATCGACCACAGCAGCAAAAGCCGGGCCATCGCCCGGTCTGCCGGAGACCGGCCGATGCCGAGGGTTTCCGGGCCTGCCCGCTTGGAGATCTTGCAATTCGCCAGGGCCGCCGTCGCGAAACGCGAAGCGCGCCAGAGCGTCGGGCGTGGGGCGGCCTACTCCACGGCGCCGTCGTATCGACATTACGATTGCGACTGACTTGCATTATCAATAGAGCCGAAATAGACTTGCCGGGCCGCCCCCTCCCCGCTCCGGACCCCCGCACCATGCCGATGTTGAAGCCAAGCGCCCGCCGCGCAATCATCGTGGCGGCCACCACCGCCCTGCTGGCCACAGCACTGCCCGCGGCCGCGACCCAGCTGGCCCGGGCCGTCGATCCTGGTGTCCGGACCGGCGCCCCCGGTGCCGGCGGACCGCTGCCCGGCCTCGATAGCAACGAGGCGAATTTCTTCGACGCCGCGCTGGCACAGTTCCAGACCGTCGATTCCGTCTCCGGCGCGCTACCGGGCGAGGCCGGGGGCGGGCTCGGCCCGCGCTTCAACAGTAATTTCTGCGGTAGCTGCCATGCCTATCCGGCCATCGGCGGGTCGAGCCCACCGGTCAATCCACAGGTCGCGGTGGCGATATTGGACGGGGCGCTGAACACGCTCCCGCCCTTCATCAGCCAAAACGGCCCGGTCCGCGAAGCGCGCTTCATCCGCAATCCCGACGGCTCGGCCGATGGCGGCGTGCATGATCTCTTCGTCATTTCCGGCCGCAGCGACGCGCCCGGCTGCGCCATCACCCAGCCCGATTTCGCCGGCGCCATCGCCCAGCGCAATCTGGCCCTGCGAATTCCGACCGCGGTCTTCGGCCTCGGCATGGTCGAGAACACGCCGGACGCGGCACTCGTCGCCGCCGATGCCGCGCATCTCTATGCCGAGCGGGTCTTCGGCATCACCGGGCATTTCAACCGGAGCGCCAATGACGGCACCATCACCCGCTTCGGCTGGAAGGCGCAGAACAAGTCACTGCTGATCTTCGCCGGCGAGGCCTACACCGTCGAACAGGGCGTCACCAACGAGCTGTTCCCGAATGAACGGGAAGACGACCCGAACTGCCAGTTCAACGCGCTGCCGGAGGACGCGACCTTTCTGACCGACACGATCAACAGCAGCAGCCCCGGCTCGGACTTCACCTCCGGTACCGGCAATTTCGCCGCTTTCATGCGGCTCTCGGCCCCGCCGGTGCCGGCGCCGCAGACCGAACCGACCCGGAACGGCCAGCAGATCTTCGCCCAGATCGGCTGCGAGGCCTGCCATTTCGCCAGCCAGACCACGGCCGCCTCGATCTTCACCAATCAGAGCAACCTCACCTATCAGCCCTTCAGCGATTTCAAGGTGCACAGTATGGGCGCCAAGCTGGCCGACGGCATCACCCAGGGCAATGCCGCCGGCGACCAGTTCCGCACCGCCCCGCTCTGGGGCCTGGGCCAGCGCCTGTTCTTCCTGCATGACGGGCGGACCGCCGATCTCGTGACGGCGGTCGAAGCCCATGACGGCGCCGGCTCCGAGGCCCGTCATGTCATCGACCAGTACAACACGCTGCCGGTGGGGGCCCAGCAGGATCTGCTGAATTTCCTGCGGTCGCTGTGAGGAGGCGCTGAATGGTGTGGCAGGGTAGTTGGCAGGCCTTGTGGCGCGTAAGATACGGGTAAGATACGGGGACACAATACGTAACTTCGGCCAGGCCACGCCGCGAGGTTGGGGTCACGTGGTGACTTTGGTCGCCCACGTCATCGGTCGGCGGGCTCAAAGAAACGAACTACGGACGTCACGGATGCTCTGACTGAGGATCGGTTTCTGTCGATGCCCGGGGCCAGAATCGCGGATTGGCATCCGTGACATCCGTGCTCTGAGTTACATATTGTGTCCCCGGGTCTCCAGCCTCGCCGCCCGGGGGACCGGCCCGGCCTGGGGTGGATTGCGCCGCCGGAAATGCTGCTTTCGGCCCCATCGGGGCTGTCGGATCATGAGGCAAGATCCAACGCCTGCCCCCTCGTTCAGCGCTTCCCCTCCTTGATCCGGCGCCATTCGGCCTGATCCTTGCGCTGGGCGTCGGTCAGCTGGTCCTGCTTGCCCTGCTCGGCGATCTGGCGGTTGAGCGCCAGATAGCGCGGCACCTCGTCCGGTCCGAGCGGCTGCATCTTCTGCTTGCGCGCCATGGCCTGCTCGAGAAAGGGTGCGAGATCGTCGAGCCGGGCCTGGCGGCGGGCGGCGTCGCGGGACTTGAATTCGGGCATGACGTCGCGAGCGAAGAGTTCGAGCGCCTCGCAGATATGGTCGTGGCGATTGCGGCCGCCCTGCTGGACAAAGGCGACCTGGTCGACGCCGGCTGCCTCGAATCCCCTGAGATGCGCGCGCAGCTGCTCTGGCGTGCCGATACCCCGGCTGGCGCCGGCCGGCGGCAGAGTCGGCCGGGCCTTCTCGAACTCGGCCCAGATATCGGTGATGCCCGGCTGATGCGCACCGAACACGTAGTGGTGGGACAGCGCATAGCCGAAGAAGCGGAAACCGTCTTCGCCGCGGCGCCGCGCCTCGGCCTCGTCCTCGTGCAGCGAGAAGCCGGTGACCATGCAGATATTGGGATTGATGGCATGACCGATCGGTACGCATTCCTCCTTGAGGATGCGGTAGTAGTCATCGACCCAAAGCTTCGCCTCGGCCGGATCGACGAAGGCGAAGGTGAGTGCCCCGATGCCATGGCGCGCGGCCAGCTTGATCGTCTCGCGGTTGGAGCAGGCGACCCAGACTGGCGGATGCGGCTTCTGCACCGGCTTGGGCACGACATTGCGGCACGGCATTTCGAAATATTGGCCCTGGAAGCCCGGATAGGGCGCCATCACCATCATATTGAGGCATTGCTCGACCGCCTCGGCCCAGGCCCCGCGCTTGTCCGCGACCGCCACGCCAAAGCCGCCCAGCTCCAGCATGGAGGCGGATTCGCCGGTGCCGAATTCGACCCGGCCGTTGGAGACGAGATCGAGCACAGCGATCCGTTCGGCGACGCGGGCGGGATGGTTGTAGCCGGGCGGCATCAGCACGATGCCGTGACCCAGGCGGATTTGCTTGGTGCGCTGCGAGCAGGCCGCCAGGAACACTTCCGGCGCCGAGGAATGCGAGTATTCCTCGAGAAAATGGTGTTCGACCTCCCAGGCATAGTCGATGCCGATGCGGTCGGCCAACTCGACCTGGTCGAGCGCTTCCTGGTAGATGCGCTGCTCGGCGCCCGGGGCCCAGGGCCGCGGCAATTGATGTTCGTAGAAAATACCGAACTTCACGCTGCGGATCCTCCAGCCGGGCCCGGCGGGGCTTTAGAAAACGCGAAGCCGCATTCCGGGCCGCGGCGCGAAGGACGCGGCCCGAGACGCGCAACCAGCCCGTCCGGTGTTACGGATGGGGGTGAATATGATGGTGATGATGATGGTGGTAGTGGTGATGATGGTAGTGGTGATGATGGTACGGTGGCGGAACCTGCGCCATCGCCGGGCCAACCGCCAGGACGGCGATAACGGCTACAGCGAAAACATATCTCAACATTCGGGTCTCCTGATCGAGGGGCGAGGCCGTGCTCCGGCCGACGCAAAGGTGCTGCCGAGAAATCCGGCGACGAATCTTGGCGCAATCGGGGCCGGTACACCAGCGTCTCGCACGATATTTCGAGGCTTGCCGCTATGCACCGATCAATTCGTCTCGACCGCGACGCTGGTCGAGCCATGGCTCGCGCCGGCACTGTCCTTGAAACGGACGAAGATCCGGCTCGTCGCCGGGGCAAAAGCAACCGGCGCCTGCGCGGTCGCGAAGATCGAAAAGGTCGGCGTGCTGCCGGCCGCGAAGCTTTGCGACACGCTCGCCGCGGGTGGCGCCAGACATTGCGCGCTGGCATTGGTGGCACAGATCGTCAAGGCCAGCGGCAGGGTGGCGCTGCCGGTATCGACGCTGACCGTCAGCGTATCGGCGCTGCCGACATTGATCGACGCCACGGCAAAGGCCCCTGCCCCATTGGTCGGGAAATCGAGGATGCCATTATTGCTCGACACTGCGGCCAGCGCGATGACATCGGCAACCGCGGTCGGCGAAAAGCTGAGATCCACGGTATTGACGCCCTGGGTGATGGCAGCCGGATCGACATTGTCGCAAGCGAACAGCATCTGCTGGCCGGGATACGGAACCACCGCGCCGGTATTTTCGGCGGCCGAGAAGGACAGCAGGAAGGTCTGCGCGCCACTGGCGGCGATCGTCACCGGGGTGTCGGGCGTACCGATCGGCGCATTCGTCGCCGCGTCGGTGCTCTGATAATCCAGCTGCAGCAGCCGGCTCGTGGGCGTCGGCAGGCTGATTTGGCAATTGTTCAGCGCCGATCCGGTCGCATTCAGCATGGTCGCGAAGATGGTCGCAGTACCGGTGTCCAGCACCGAGCGCGCACCGGGCAGCACCGCAGCGACGAGGCTGGGCGCGGGCACGGCGATGGCGAAGCTGCGGATCAGATTGTCGCCGGGACCGGCATCGGCGACCAGGATATTGCCATTGCCGTCGGGCGTGAGACCGACCGGCCCCGATAGCGTCGCGAGCGGCGCCGGTCCGCCATCGCCGTACCCATCGCTGCCGGGATTACTGCCGCCGCCGGCGACCGTCGTGATCACGCCAGCCGGCGTCACCCGGCGGATGACGCCGTTACCGGTATCGGCGATATAGACATTGCCCGCACTGTCGAGGCTGACGCCGCTCGGCTCGCGCAGCAATGCCGCCGTCGCCGGTCCGCCATCGCCGCCATAGCCCCCCTTCTCGGAGGGCGTTCCGGCGATCGTCTCGATCGTGCCGCCGACGGTGAACATGCGGACGACATTGTAGCCGCTATCGGCAACATAGACATGACCGGCGCCGTCGACTGCGACAGCCGCCGGCGAGGCCAGCAGGGCCGAGGTCGCCGGCCCGCCATCGCCGCCGAAGCCGGGCGTGCCAGGCGTACCGGCGACGACCGAGATATCGCCTCCGACCGTGAACATCCGCACCAGCGCATCATAGGTATCGGCGACGAAGACATTGCCGTTGCCGTCGACCGCGACGCCTTGCGGAAACGCCAGATTGGCAGCGGTGGCCGGCCCGCCATCGCCGAGGCCATCGGCCCCGCTGGCGCCGCCACCGCCGGCAACGGTGCTGATGTCGCCCCCGACCGTGAACATGCGGATCCGCCGGTTGCCGGCATCGGCCACGAAAACCCGACCGCCCGAATCGACCGCGACAGCCGTGGGTCCGTTCAACGTCGCCGTCGTCGCCGGATCGCCATCGCCGGTGAAGCTGCCGGTGATGTCCGGGACTCCGGCCACGGTGGCGATGTTGCCGCCGATGGTGAATTGGCGGATGACGTTGTAGGCCTGATCCGCGATGAAGACGTCGCCCTTGCCGTCCGTGGCCACGGAAAACGGCCGATCGAGCTGCGCCGATGTCGCCGGCCCGCCATCGCCGCCGAAGCCGGGCGCGAGCAAGGGATCGCCCGCCACCGCACTGATGGTTTGCGCCGAGGCCGCACCGGCCAGCAGCCATAGCGCCGTCGCCAGGACCGAGCCCCGGATGTGCCGATTCACGCCCGCGCGCATTCCCGTCCCTCCCTGATGCACCATCGGCCCTCGGGCCGCACTCGCCGGTGTTGGTAGCGTGACGGGACGAGTGGATCAATGCAATATCACGCCACCACCGGCACTCGTCCCGAAACCCGGCCGTCCGGGCGCTGCGGCAAAACAACCGAACCGTTCACCCCAGTGTTGAAACGAAATGTTACGCGAAGCCAAGGCACTCGAAATTCTCGCGAAATACTCGCTCGATAGGGTCTTGGCCGGCACGTAGATCGGCCGCGGCATTTTTTACCCGCATTGCTGATACCGGCACGGCATAGATTTGACACACCAGGTTCTCACGACCCCTCATGAGGAGAAGCACGATGAACGGTAAGACTTGGATGATCGGCGCGGCTTGCGCGGCACTGCTGCCGCTCGCCGCATTGGCGCAGGGTGACCACATGGACGGGATGCCGGGCCACGGCCATGGCATGGGCATGCGCGGGCCCGATTCCGAAATGCTGTCAGGTGTCACGCTGACCGACACCCAGAAGACCCAGATCCAGTCGATCCACCAGGCCGGCTGGGCCGCGGCCAAGCCGATGATGCAGCAGCTGCGTGCGATCGACGAGCAGATCCGCGACCTGCTCCTGACCCCCGGTTCCGTGAACACGGCCCAGCTGACCACCCTGCGTACGCAGCAGTCGACCCTGCGCTCGCAGCTCGACGACCAGCGGATGAACACCATCCTGCAGGTCCGTAGCGCGCTGACCTCGGCCCAGATTTCCCAGGCCGCTTCGAACCATTCCCAGATGGAAGCGCTGCACCAGCAGATGCACAATCTGACCCATCCGGGTACGGCTAGCGC
>Ga0302314_10003622_pt1 | contig 28447 bp, 26 predicted proteins | sample III_Palsa_N2_3_FD_200533 | JGI IMG/M metagenome (GOLD analysis project Ga0302314, IMG submission 200533) | Peat permafrost microbial communities from Stordalen Mire near Abisko, Sweden - III_Palsa_N2_3 | ecosystem: Environmental > Terrestrial > Soil > Palsa > Peat permafrost | place: Sweden...
CCGTAGCGGTGATGTCGGCACGCTCGGCGCCGGCGCGCACCACATCGGCACCGGCGCGGCTGCCGCACAGCAGCTCCAGCGCATCCACGATGATCGACTTGCCGGCGCCGGTCTCCCCGGTCAGCACCGTCAGTCCGGGGCTGAAATCCAGCTCGACCGCATCGATGATGGCGAAGTCGCGGATCTGCAGATGGCGCAGCATGGCGTTAGCGCTCGTGGGCCAGCCCGCCCAGGCCCCAGTGAAGTTTCGAGCGCAACAGCCGGAAGTAATCGTAGCCGGGAGGATGCAGCAGCGTGATGGCGCGGCCGGCGGGCACGATCTCGAGGCGGCCGCCCGCCTTGAGCTCGCCGAGCATGCTGGCATCGCAGGTGACCTGGGCGCCGGCTTGGCTGTGTCCGCTCAGTCGTATGTCGATGCGTGAATCCGCGGGCACAACGATCGGCCGGTCCGACAGCGTGTGCGGGCAGATCGGAGCCACAACCAGCACATTGAGCCGCGGATCCACGATCGGCCCGCCGCAGGACAGTGCATAGGCAGTCGAGCCCGTGGCCGTGGCGACGACCATACCGTCGCCGCCGTGAGAGTTGACATAACGGCCGTCGATGTGGGTCTCGAAATCCAGCATGCGGCCGGACTCGAGCCGATTGAACACCACATCGTTGAGCGCGAAACCGCGCACTTCGGCGCCCGCCGGAGACACCAGTCGTGCCTGCAACAGCGCGCGGCGGTCAGCCTCGCAGTCGCCGGCGAGTACCGCCGTGAGGCAGCTCACCATATCCTGCGGCAGTACGTCGGTCAGAAAGCCGAGGCGGCCGCGATTGATGCCGAGCAGCGGTATCTCATGTTCGGCCACCAGTCCCGCGGCATACAGCAGCGTACCGTCACCGCCGATCGCGATCATCAGATCGGTACGCTCGATCAGTTGCGGCAGCGGCGTGAGCGCGACCCCGGCCGGCAACCGGCTTGCGCTGGCGTCCGGCGGCGCCAATACCGTCAAGTGGCGCGCCAGCAGCTCCGGCACCAACGCTTGGGCGCATTCCGCGACCCGTGGATCCTGAAACTTGCCGACCAGTGCGCAAGTACGTATCGGCTTTTGCATGTTTGGGTTCGGGCCTTCCAATCGCTCGCTGTTGTAGCATGGCCCGGCGGCGGCGGCCAACGCGCGGCATATTTGACCTGATCGGGGGCGTTGGCCGGGGGCCGGCATGCGCTTGACGGCGCCGGAGGCGGCTGGTTAGCTCACTACTTATTAAGATGGCACCGGAAAACAAAGATGATGCCCTGAACGAGCGCGCGCAGCGTCTGCTGCGGGTGCTGGTGCAGAGCTATATTCGCGACGGTGAGCCGGTGGGCTCGCGTACGCTGTCGCGCGAATCGGGCCTGGCCCTCAGTTCGGCCACGGTGCGCAACGTGATGTCCGACCTGGAGGAGCTGGGTTTCGTCAGCTCGCCGCATACCTCGGCCGGGCGGGTACCGACCGACAAGGCGTACCGATTCTTCGTCGATTCATTGCTGCGCGCCCAGCTTACCACCGACGACTCGAGCCTGGAGGAGATCCACCGCCACTTTGATATGCCCGCCGACAGCTCCAAGTCGCTGGTTGCAGCGGCCTCGCAGCTGCTGTCGAACATTACCCATCTGGCCGGAGTGGTAACACTGCCGCTGGCGCAGGCGGCCTCGCTGACCCAGATTGAGTTTCTGGCGCTGTCGGAGAACCGCGTGCTGGTGGTGCTGGTGTTCGACGACCGCGAAGTGCAGAACCGCATCATCCAACTCGACCGGCACTACTCGGCCGAAGAGCTGCGGCGCGCGGCGAACTTTCTCAATGAGCATTGCATCGGCCGCACGCTGCCGCAGATCCATCAGGAGCTGGTGCGCCAGCTCAAGGAGACGCACGAGCACCTCAATCAGGTCATGCTCGATGCCATCTCGATGGCACAGCGCCTGTTCGAGCAGGGCAGCGCCGCCGAGGACATCAAATACCTGATCGCAGGCGAAACCAACCTGATGGGCTTCGCCGGGCCGTCAAATGTCGATAAGCTCAAGCGATTGTTCGAGGCCTTCAATGAAAAGCGCGACATCCTGCACCTGCTGGACCAGAGCCTGCGGGCCGAGGGGGTGCAGATTTTCATCGGCCACGAGTCGGGTTATCAGATCCTGGATGACTACAGCGTGGTGACGGCGCCCTACAGCTCCGCCAAGGGAGTGGTCGGCGTGCTGGGCGTGATCGGTCCGACGCGCATGGCCTATGAGCGCATCATCCCGATCGTCGATCTGACGGCGAAAGTTCTCAGCTCGGCCTTGAATTCGCGCCGGTGAGCGCCATCTAGGCAGTAGCGACCATGATGCCAGCGAATAGATCGTTTAATTATATTCACCAACTGATTGTTTTAAAAGGTATTTATAGTGTCTGAGGCAAGCCGGGAAGAATCTTCGGGCACCCCGTCGGAGGCGCCGAGCGCAGGCGCTGCGGACAACGGTGCCGAGGTCGGCGGCAGCCCGGGCGAACTCGACGCGCTGCGCCAGAAGCTCGCCGCCGCCGAAGAGAACGGCCGCACCCAGCGCGATCTGTATCTGCGCGCGGCGGCAGAGCTGGACAATGTGCGCAAGCGCGCGCAGCGCGATATCGAAAGCGCCCACCGCTATGCCATCGAGGGCCTGGCGGCCGAGCTGCTTGCGGTGCGCGACGGACTGGAACTGGGCGTGCGTAACGGTGCCACCGCTGACGCACGCACCCTGCTTGAAGGGCAGGAAGCCACGCTGAAGCTGCTCGATCGGACGTTCGAGAAATTCTCCGTCAAGCAGCTCGATCCGGCCGGTCAACGATTCGACCCGAGCCTGCACGAGGCGGTGCTGATGCAGGAGTCGGGTGCGGCGCAGCCGAACACTGTGCTGCAGGTGGTCCAGCCGGGGTACGAGCTCAAGGGTCGGCTGTTGCGGCCGGCGCGGGTCATCGTGGCGAAGGCCGCGGGCGGCTAGGGACCAGAGCGGTTGAAAACCAAGGCATTAGTCCCAAGCTAGTGCATCATGAAACAGAACCGGTGGAGTGCGAGCAATGAGTAAGGTAATCGGCATCGATCTGGGCACGACCAATTCGTGCGTGGCGATCATGGAAGGCGGCAAGCCGCGCGTGATCGAGAACAGCGAGGGCGATCGCACCACTCCCTCGATCGTCGCTTTTACCAAGGACGATGAGGTCCTGGTCGGCCAGTCGGCCAAGCGCCAGGCGGTGACCAATCCGCAGAACACCCTGTTCGCGGTCAAGCGCCTGATCGGCCGTAAGTTCGATGATGCGGTGGTCCAGAAGGACATCAAGATGGTGTCCTACCAGATCGTCAAGGCCGACAACGGCGACGCCTGGGTGGAAGTACGCGGCAAGAAGATGGCGCCGCCGGAGATTTCCGCGCGGGTGCTGATGAAGATGAAGAAGACCGCCGAGGACTATTTGGGCGAACCGGTCACCGAGGCGGTGATCACGGTGCCGGCGTATTTCAACGACTCGCAGCGCCAGGCGACCAAGGACGCCGGTCGCATTGCCGGTCTGAACGTGCAGCGCATCATCAATGAACCCACCGCGGCGGCCCTGGCCTATGGTCTGGACAAGCAGGGCGCGGACCGCAAGATCGCGGTCTACGACCTTGGCGGCGGCACGTTCGACATCTCGATCATCGAGATTGCCGAAGTCGATGGTGAGCGCCAGTTCGAGGTGCTCGCGACCAACGGCGATACCTTCCTCGGCGGCGAGGACTTCGATCATCGCGTGATCAATTTTCTGGCCGATGAATTCCTGAAGGAATCCGGCGTCGACGTGCGTCGCGATCCGCTGGCGATGCAGCGCCTGAAAGAGGCGTCGGAAAAGGCCAAGATCGAGCTATCGTCCAGCCAGCAGACCGAGGTCAACCTGCCGTACATCACGGCCGATGCCAGCGGTCCGAAGCATCTGAACGTCAAGCTCACGCGCGCCAAGCTCGAATCGCTGGTGGACGACCTGCTGCAGAAGACCATCGGCCCGTGCCGCATGTGCCTCAAGGATGCAGGCCTTGAAGCCAAGGATATCGCCGAGGTGATCCTGGTCGGCGGCCAGACCCGTATGCCCTTGGCGCAGAAATACGTGCGTGATTTCTTCGGCAAGGAGCCGCGCAAGGACGTCAACCCGGATGAGGCGGTGGCGGTCGGCGCGGCGGTCCAGGGCGGCGTGCTGGCCGGCGAGGTCAAGGACGTGCTGCTGCTCGATGTTACGCCGCTGTCGCTCGGGATCGAGACCCTCGGCGGCGTGATGACCAAGCTGATCGAGAAGAACACCACCATCCCGACCAAAGCGGCCAACGTGTTCTCGACCGCGGACGATAACCAGACCGCGGTGACCATCCACGTGCTGCAGGGCGAGCGCGAGCGCGGCGCCGACAACAAGTCGCTCGGGCGCTTCGACCTGACCGACATCCCGCCGGCACCGCGCGGCATGCCGCAGGTCGAGGTGACCTTCGACATCGACGCCAATGGCATTTTGAATGTCTCGGCGAAGGACAAGGCCACCGGCAAGGAACAGCGCATCGTGATTCGCGCCTCCAGCGGACTGTCCGATGACGAGATCAAGCGCATGGTCAAGGACGCCGAGGCGCATGCGGCCGAGGACCGCCAGTTCCGTGAGCTGGTTGAGACGCGTAACCGCGCCGACGCGATGATTCACTCAGTCGACAAGGCGCTCAAGGATCTGGGCGACAAGGTCAGCGCGGATGAGCGCGCCAAGGCAGAGGCGGCCATGAACGACCTGAAGTCGGCACTGGGCTCCGACGATAAAGAGGTCATCGAGAAGAAGACCGAAATTCTTGGGCAGGCATCGGCGGCCATTGCGCAACGTGCCTATGCCGCGAGCCATCCGGACGGCGGCGCGACTGCCGGCGGCGGCCCGGCCGGCGCGGGTAGCGAGGCGCCCCCGGGAGCGGGCGGCGCGGCAGGTGCCGGTGCGCAGGGCAAAGCTGACGAGAATGTGGTCGATGCCGAGTTCGAGGAAGTTCGCGACAAGGGCCGTCGCGCGTCCTAAAGGCCGCGCGCCACTTGCAGCCCGGCACAGGCGTTCACTCGCAACTCAAGCACACACCAGCCCGGCGCTAGCAGGCGCCCGGGTGGTCGTGCGCATCTGAATTGATCTGACATGGAAGACTGACAGGGACTCATGGCCAAACGCGATTACTACAAGGTACTCGACGTGGCTCGCAACGCGAGCGAAGCCGACATGAAGAAGTCCTATCGGCGCCTGGCGATGAAGTTCCACCCCGATCGCAATCCGGGCGACCACGAAGCTGAAGAGAAATTCAAGGAAGCCAAGGAAGCCTACGAAGTGCTGGCGGACGCACAGAAGCGCGCCGTCTACGACCAATACGGGCATGCCGGGATCGAGTCCAGCCGCAACGGCGCCGGCGCTCACGCCGCCGAGGCCTTCAGCGATATTTTTGGCGACGTGTTTGGCGACATCTTCGGCGGCGCACGCCGCGGGGGTGCCTCGCAGGTGTATCGCGGCGCCGACCTGCGTTACCAGATCGAGCTCGATCTGGCCGAGGCGGTGTTCGGCCGCTCGGTCGAGATCGATGTCACCAAGTTCGTCGAATGTGAAATCTGCCACGGCACGGGTGCGGCCAAGGGCAGCGCGCCGGTCAACTGCGAGACCTGTCACGGCAGCGGTCAGGTGCGGCTGTCGCAGGGTTTCTTCACCCTGCAGCAGACCTGCCCGCATTGCCGCGGTACCGGGCGCGTGGTGCGCAATCCCTGCGATCAGTGCCTGGGCCAGGGTCGTGTGCGCCGCAGCAAGAAATTATCGGTGAAGATTCCCGCCGGCGTGGACTCCGGCGATCGCGTGCGCCTGGGCGGCGAGGGCGAAGCCGGCCGCAATGGCGGCCCGCCGGGCGACCTGTACGTCGAGGTGCACGTGCGCGAGCACCCGATCTTCGAGCGTGACGGGATGCATTTGAGCTGCGATGTGCCGATCAGCTTCGCCACTGCGAGCCTGGGGGGCAGTGTCGAGGTTCCGACACTCGATGGCCAGGTGGTACTCAAGATCCCAGCCGAAAGCCAGTCCGGACGGGTGTTCCGCCTGCGCGAGAAGGGCGTGAAATCGGTGCGCAACAACAATCGTGGCGACCTGTTCTGCCGCGTGGTGGTGGAAACGCCAGTGAACCTGTCGGGCGAGCAGCGCGCGCTGCTGCGCGACTTCGACGAGACGCTGCGGCGCGACGGTAACAAGCACGCCCCGCGCCAGAAGAGTTTCCTGGACGGCGTGAAGCGGTTTTTTTCCAGCGAGCAGCCTTGAGCGAGCACACGTGAACGCGCTGATGACAGCGCCAACCCCGAGCGAGCGGCCGTGAGCGGTCGCGGCGCCACCGGCGGCAGTGCCATTCGCATGGTGATCGTCGGTGCCAGCGGCCGCATGGGCACACAGCTGCTGCGTCTGCTCGACCAGTTCCCGGCACTGCGGCTGGTCGGTGCCGTGGCCTCGGAGCGCAGTACCGCCTTAGGTAAGGACGCCGGACTGCACGCCGGCGCGGCCGCGAGCGCGCTGCCGATCAGCCCCGCCCTGCCGCCGCTGTTGCAACAGGCCGATCTGGTGCTGGATTTCTCCAGCCCCGCCGCGGCTGCAGCCCATGTGGCGGCCTGCGTGGCGGCGCGCGTGCCGCTGCTGCTCGGAACCAGCGGGCTGCCGGCGGAACTGGCGGCACCGCTCGCCGCCGCGGCCGACGTCATCCCGCTGCTGGTGGCGCCCAACACCAGCCTGGGGGTGACGCTGATGCTGGAACTGGTGCGCCAGGCCGCCCAGGCGCTGCCGCGCAACTACGACATCGAGATCATGGAAGCGCATCACCGCAACAAGGCCGATGCCCCTTCGGGCACGGCGCTGGCGCTGGGGGAAGCGGCGTCCGCGGGTCGGGGCCAGAGTCTGGCGGAGCAGGCGGTATACACGCGCCACGGACAGCCGGGTCCCAGGCACGAAGGCCAGATCGGTTACGCGGTGGTACGTGGCGGCGATGTGGTGGGCGAGCATCAGGTCTGGTTCCTGGGGGATGGCGAGCGGCTGCTGCTCCAGCACTCGGCGACCGACCGCTCGGTGTTTGCCCGTGGCGCCTTGCTCGCGGCCCAGTGGCTGGCGGGGAAGCCGGCGGGACGCTACGGAATGCGGGATGTTTTTATTAGTGGATACAGATAGATATTGCGATGTTTGACAGGCGTTTCGCAGCTTACGGCCGCTGGCTGGCGATTTCGCTAAATTTAGTGGAACGCGGCCGAGATTTGCGTGGACATGGGCAGTAGGGGTCTTTAAACTTTTGCGCGTAATCCGAGTATCGGGTTAGTCCGCACAAGGCGGGAGGATGTTCCAAAAGAACTCCTCCCGCTTTGTGCATGTGCGCGTCACAAATCATCGCTGACCCGGCGGGTTACGCGCCGAGGGGAGCTCGAGAGTGGAAGGAGAGGCATAGGTGACTGCACCGGCGCTGCTGGCTCTGAGCGACGGGTCAATTTTCAAAGGCCAATCTATTGGCGCCGCGGGCAATACCACTGGCGAGGTCGTATTCAACACCGCGATCACCGGCTACCAGGAAATCCTCACCGATCCGTCCTACGCCCGTCAGATCGTGACGCTGACCTATCCGCACATCGGCAATACCGGCGCCACGCCCGAGGACATGGAGTCGGCGCAGATCTACGCCTCCGGGTTGGTGGTGCGCGACCTGTCGATGATCGCCAGCAGCTGGCGCGCTGCCGAACCGCTCGGCGAATTTCTCAAGCGCGGCCGGCTGGTCGCGATCGCCGGCATCGATACTCGCCGGCTCACGCGGCTGCTGCGCGAGAAGGGCGCACAGGCCGGCTGCATCATGACCGGCGAGCGTATGGATGAGGCGGCCGCGGTGCGTGCCGCGCGCGCCTTCCCGGGGCTCAAGGGCATGGATCTGGCCAAGGTGGTAACCACGCGCCAGGTTTACCAGTGGAATGATGGCAGCATCGGGCGCGAGTCGGCGGCGACGCTGCGGGCGCCGCAGCGCCTGCACGTGATCGCCTATGACTACGGCATCAAGCGCAACATCCTGCGGCTACTCGCCGACCAGGGCTGCCGACTCACGGTGGTGCCGGCGACCACCAGCGCCGCCGATGTCATGTCGATGAATCCCGACGGCGTGTTCCTGTCCAACGGGCCCGGCGATCCGGAACCCTGCGATTACGCCATTCACGCTATTGCCGAGCTGCTGACCACCGACATACCGGTGTTCGGCATCTGCCTCGGGCATCAGCTGCTGGCTCTGGCCAGCGGCGCGAAGACCGTGAAGATGAAGTTCGGTCACCACGGCGCCAACCACCCGGTGCAGGAGCTCGCCAGTGGCCGGGTGATCATCACCAGCCAGAATCACGGCTTTGCGGTCGATGAGTCGACGCTGCCGGAAAACCTTACGGCGACGCACCGCTCGCTGTTCGACGGCAGCCTGCAGGGTGTCGCGCGCACCGACCGGCCGGCTTTCAGCTTCCAGGGGCATCCCGAAGCCAGCCCCGGACCGCACGATCTGCGCCCACTGTTCGAGGCATTCATACAGCTCATGGTGCGGCGTCTGCAGGATCAATTGCGGCAGTTGCGTGCCAACGCGCGCCGATAGCCATCGATGCCAAAGCGAACCGACCTGACTAGCATCCTGATCATCGGCGCCGGCCCGATCGTGATCGGCCAGGCCTGTGAGTTCGATTATTCCGGCGCCCAAGCCTGCAAAGCGCTGCGTGAGGAAGGCTATCGCGTCATCCTGGTGAATTCCAATCCGGCCACGATCATGACCGATCCGGAAAGCGCGGATGCGATCTACATCGAGCCGATCAACTGGCGTACCGTGGCGCGGATCATCGAACGCGAGCGTCCCAGTGCGCTGCTGCCGACCATGGGCGGCCAGACCGCCCTCAACACCGCGCTCGATCTGGTGCGCGAGGGGGTGCTCAAGCAGTACGGGGTGGAGCTGATCGCGGCCTCGCGCGAAGCCATCGACATGGCCGAGGATCGCGAGCAGTTTCGCAACGCCATGCGCGAGATCGGCCTCGAGGTGCCGCATTCGCAGATGGCGCGCAGCCTGGAGGAGGCGCTGGCGGTGCAGAGCAGCATCGGTTATCCGATAGTCATCCGGCCCTCGTTCACGATGGGCGGCAGCGGCGGCGGCATCGCCTACAACCGCGAGGAATTCGAGACCATCGTGCAGCGCGGGCTCGACGCCTCGCCGACCCGCGAGCTGCTGCTCGAACAGGCGGTCATCGGCTGGAAGGAGTTCGAGATGGAGGTGGTACGCGATCGCGCGGACAACTGCATCATCGTATGTTCGATCGAGAACCTCGATCCGATGGGAGTGCACACTGGGGATTCGATTACCGTGGCGCCGGCGCAGACGCTGACGGATAAGGAGTATCAGCGCATGCGCGATGCCTCAATCGCGGTGTTGCGCAAGATCGGCGTCGAGTGCGGCGGATCGAACGTACAGTTCGCGCTCGATCCGGACACCGGCCGCATGCTGGTGATCGAAATGAATCCGCGCGTGTCACGCTCCTCGGCGCTGGCATCCAAGGCCACCGGGTTTCCGATCGCCAAGGTGGCCGCCAAGCTTGCGGTGGGCTACACCCTCGATGAGCTGCGCAACGAGATCACCGGCGGGGCGACGCCGAGCTCGTTCGAACCGACCATCGACTACGTGGTCACGAAAATCCCGCGCTTCACGTTCGAGAAGTTCCCGACCGCCAACACCCGGCTGACCACGCAGATGAAGTCGGTCGGCGAAGTCATGGCCATCGGCCGCACCTTTCAGGAGTCGCTGCACAAGGCACTCAGGGGCCTTGAGACCGGGCTCGACGGCCTGGATCCGGTGCTGGCGTTGCCGCTGACGGAAGAAACCGAGTTGCGGCTTCGATACGAGCTGCACGCCCCGGGGCCGGACCGGTTGCTGTATGTCGCCGACGCCTTTCGCGCCGGCTGGGACATCGAGCGTGTCGCGCTGCTAAGCTCGATCGACCGCTGGTTCCTGGCGCAGATCGCCGACCTGATCGCGGAGGAGGCACGGGTGCGCCGCGAGGGCGTGGCAGCGCTGGGTGTCGAGCGCCTGCGCGCGCTCAAGCGCAAGGGCTTCTCCGACCGCAGGCTGGCGACGCTGACGCGCTCGAGCGAGGTGCTGATCCGCAGCAAGCGGCGCGACTTCGGCGTCGCGCCGGTGTACAAGCGGGTCGATACCTGCGCCGCGGAATTCGCCACCTCGACCGCTTATCTGTATTCGACCTACGAGGAAGAGTGCGAGGCCGAGCCGACCAGGAACCGCAAGATCATGATCCTCGGCGGCGGCCCCAATCGCATCGGCCAGGGGATCGAGTTCGACTACTGCTGTGTGCACGCAGCGCTGGCGCTGCGCGAAGACGGTTTTGAGACCATCATGGTGAACTGCAATCCGGAGACTGTGTCGACCGACTACGACACCTCGGATCGGCTGTATTTCGAGCCGCTGACGCTCGAGGACGTGCTGGAAGTGATTGCCAAGGAGCGGCCCGAGGGCGTGATCGTGCAGTTTGGCGGCCAGACGCCGCTGAAGTTGTCGCGCGCGCTCGAGGCGGCCGGTGCACCGATCATTGGCACCTCGCCCGACTCGATCGATATCGCCGAGGATCGCGAGCGCTTCCAGCAGCTGGTGCGCAAGCTTGGCCTACGCCAGCCCGCCAATGCGACCGCGCGCAACGAGGAGCAGGCGGCGCTGCTGGCGCGCGAGGTCGGCTATCCGCTGGTGGTGCGGCCGTCGTACGTACTGGGCGGACGCGCGATGGAAATCGTATTCAACGAGGACGACCTGCGCTCATATATGGCACGCGCGGTGCAGGTGTCGAACGATTCCCCGGTGCTGCTCGATCGCTTTCTCGACGTGGCGATCGAGGTTGACGTCGACGCGGTGTGCGACGGTACCGATGTGCTGATCGGCGGCATCATGGAGCACGTCGAACAGGCTGGCGTTCATTCCGGCGACTCGGGCTGCTCGCTGCCGCCCAACAGCCTGTCGGCCGAGGTGCAGGACGAGCTGCGCTCGCAGACCCGCAAGCTGGCGCGTGCGCTGAACGTGATCGGGCTGATGAACGTGCAGTTCGCGATCCAGAACAACATCGTCTACGTGCTGGAGGTCAATCCGCGCGCTTCGCGTACCGTGCCGTTCGTGTCGAAGGCGACCGGGGTGCCGATCGCCAAGATCGCCGCGCGGGTGATGACTGGCAAAAAACTGCGCGAGCTGGGCGTGCTGGGCGAGCGCGTCCCGCGCTATTACTCGGTCAAGGAAGCCGTGTTCCCATTCCTTAAATTCCCCGAGTCCGATCCGATCCTGGGCCCCGAAATGAAATCCACCGGCGAGGTCATGGGCACCGGTCGCACCTTCGGCGAAGCCTATGCCAAGTCGCAGGCCGCCTCGGGTGTGGTGCTGCCGCGCTCGGGCTGCTGCCTGATCAGCGTGCGCGAACGCGACAAAGCCGGCGCGGTGCCGCTGGCGCGGCGTCTGATCGAGCACGGATTCGATCTGGTCGCCACCACCGGCACGGCATTGACGCTCAAGGCCGCCGGCATCGAGTGCCGCCGCGTCAACAAGGTGCGCGAGGGCCGGCCGCATATCGTGGACATGATCAAGAACGACGAGATCGACCTGATCGTAAATACCACCGAGGGCAAGCAGGCGATCCTCGAGTCCAACTCGATACGGCGCGAAGCGGTACACCGGCGCATTACCTACTACACCACGCTGGCGGCGGCGCTCGCGACCTGCGAGGCGCTCGATCATGTGGATGAGGTTGACGTCAACCGGCTGCAGGACTTGCACCAGGAAGTGGGCGTGATGGACGAGACCGCGCCGCGGCGCGACGTGGGCACATGAAGCGCTCGCCGATGACGCTGCGCGGCGCCGAACTGCTGCGCACCGAGCTCAAACGGCTGAAGTCGGCTGATCGGCCGCGCGTGATCAAGGCCATCGCCGAAGCACGCAGCCATGGCGATCTGTCCGAGAATGCCGAATATCACGCGGCGCGCGAGCAGCAGGGCTTCATCGAGGGCCGGATCATGGAGATCGAATCCCGGCTGGCCGCAGCGGAGATTATAGATATCGCCAGCTTACCGGCCACCGGCAAAGTGGTGTTTGGCGCCACGGTGGAGCTGGAGGATCAGGATGGGGGCAATGCGGTGAGCTACCAGTTGGTCGGGGAGGACGAGGCCGACATCCGCGGCGGGCGCATTTCGATCACCTCACCGATCGCGCGCGCGCTGATCGGGAAGGTGCAGGGCGACATCGTGGAGGTCACTGCTCCGGGCAAAACCCGAAGCTATGAAGTCGTCTCGGTCAAATACATCTAGCAAAGGGGCCCAGATCACCAGCAGGAGGTACTGGTTATCCCGCGCATTTTTTGTAATTAAAAAATGCGCGGGATAACCAGTACCTCTTACAGATGGCCCGAGCACCCTCGATTAGGCGTCTGGCAGAGGGTATTTGGAGAGCTTCGGGTTTGCCAGGAACAGCACGGCGATGTGACCGATGCGCGTGACCAGCGCGCTGCCGGTGGCGCGCACCAGCTCAGCCAGCAGCGCGTCGCGCGCGGCGCGGTCGGCCGGCGGCAGACGCAGTTTGATGAGCTCGTGGTCAGTCAGCGCGCGCCGGGTTTCCGCCAGCACGCCGCCGCTCAGGCCATGGTTACCGATCTGGATCACGGGCTTGAGGCCATGGGCGCGGCCACGCAGGAAGCGCAATTGCTTGTCGGTCGGTGGCATTGCTTTATGATAAGGGCGTCGGCGCAGTCGCGCTGACTCCATCCGGCAGTAGCGAGCCCGCAAGCGAACATGGCGCGCCGATCCAAGAGTAGCGAGCGCTGGCTGCGCGAGCATTTCTCCGATCCGTTCGTCAAGCGCGCGCAGGCGGAAGGCTGGCGTTCACGCGCGGTATTCAAACTCGAACAGATCGACCAGCGCGAGCGGCTGCTGAAGCCGGGCATGGTGGTGCTCGACCTGGGCGCCGCTCCCGGGTCCTGGAGCCAGTACGTGCGGCGCCGCTTGGGCAGTTCCGGCCGGGTGGTCGCGACCGACCTGCTGCCGATGGAGCCGTTGGCGGGGGTCGAATTCCTGCGGGGGGACTTTCGCGACGAGGCGGTGCTCCAGCAGCTCAAGAACACGCTCGGGGCGGCCGGGGTGGACCTGCTGCTGTCGGACATGGCCCCGAACATGAGCGGCATGGACGCGATCGACGCCCCCCGGGGCATGTATCTGGCAGAACTGGCGCTCGATATGGCGCGCGAGGTCTTGAAACCGGGCGCTGGCGCCCTGATCAAGGTGCTGCAAGCGGCCGGTTTCGAGGAGCTGGTGGCGTTAGCGCGCACTCGTTTCGGGCGCGTCAGGTGCCTGAAACCGGAAGCTTCGCGGTCGCGCAGTCCTGAAACCTACTTGCTGGCCTCCGGCATGAGGATGGTGTAGCGTCCTTGCCACGATTTCGTTCCGGGCGCTACTGCCGCGCAGCATTATGGTGAAATGAACTTGAACGATTTGACAAAAAATATCCTGCTCTGGGTGATCATCGTCATGGTCATGCTGCTGGTTTTCAGCCGCTACATGCCCAGCGGGCCGCAGCGCCAGCCGCTGACCTATTCCGAGTTCTATAACGACGTTCACGCCGGCAAGGTGGACAGCGTGGTGCTGCAGGGCGACCAGATCCGCGGCATCCTCAAGGATAAGACCCAGTTCGAGACCTATAACCCCGAGACCAACTACACCTCGCTGATCGGCGAGCTGCTCAAGGCCAATGTCGCGCTCGAAGGCCAGCCGCCCAAGCAGCCGAATTTCCTCACGCAGCTGCTGCTGCAGCTGGCGCCGGCGCTGCTGATGGTGGTGCTGTTCGTCTACCTGCTGCGCCAGATGCAGGGTGCCGCCGGCGGCCGCGGCGCCATGTCGTTCGGCAAGAGCCGCGCGCGGCTGCTGGGCGAGGACCAGGTCAATGTGACCTTCGCCGACGTCGCCGGCGTGGATGAAGCCAAGCAGGAAGTGGCTGAGATCGTCGACTTCCTCAAGGATCCAGGCAAGTTCCAGAAGCTCGGCGGCAAGATTCCCAAGGGCGTGCTGATGGTCGGCTCACCCGGTACCGGCAAGACGCTGCTGGCACGCGCGATTGCCGGGGAAGCCAAGGTGCCGTTCTTCACCATCTCCGGCTCCGACTTCGTCGAGATGTTCGTCGGCGTCGGCGCTTCGCGCGTGCGTGACATGTTCGAGCAGGCCAAGAAGCATGCCCCGTGCATCATATTCATCGACGAAATCGATGCCGTCGGACGTCACCGCGGCGCCGGCCTGGGCGGCGGTCACGACGAGCGCGAACAGACCCTGAACCAGCTGCTGGTGGAGATGGATGGTTTCGAAGGCAACGAAGGCATCATCGTCATTGCCGCCACCAACCGTCCCGACGTGCTCGATCCGGCGCTGCTGCGTCCGGGCCGTTTCGATCGTCAGGTCATTGTGCCGCTGCCCGACGTGCGCGGCCGCGAGCAGATCCTGCGCGTGCACATGCGCCGCGTGCCGCTGGGCGACGACGTCAAGCCGGCGCTGATCGCGCGCGGCACCCCCGGTTTTTCGGGCGCGGACCTGGCTAATCTGGTCAACGAGGCGGCGCTGTTCGCGGCGCGGGCCAACCAGCGCCAGGTGTCGATGGAGCAGTTCGAGCGCGCCAAGGACAAGATCATGATGGGCGCTGAGCGGCGCTCGATGGTTATGACCGATGACGAAAAGCGCATGACGGCTTATCACGAGAGCGGTCACGCCATCGTCGGCATCAGCGTGCCGGAGCACGATCCGGTGTACAAGGTCACGATTATTCCGCGCGGTCGTGCCCTGGGCGTCACGCAGTTCCTGCCCGAGCAGGACCGCTATTCATTGAGCAAGCGGCGGCTGGAGAGTTCGATCGCGACGCTGTTCGGCGGCCGCATCGCCGAGGAACTGATCTTCGGAGAGGATGCGGTAACCACCGGCGCGTCGAACGACATCGAGCGCGCCACCGAACTGGCGCGCAACATGGTCACCAAGTGGGGACTGTCCGACCGGCTCGGGCCGCTGACCTACTCGGAGGAGTCGGGCGAGGTGTTCCTCGGCCGCAGCGTTACCCAGCACAAGCAGGTCTCGGATGAAACCGCGCACGCCATCGACGAGGAAGTGCGGCGCGTGATCGAGATGAATTACAAGCGCGCGCGCCAGATCCTGGAGACCAACCTGGACAAGCTGCACACCATGGCCGAGGCGCTCATCAAGTACGAGACGCTGGCCGATGACCAGATCCGAGACATCATGGCCGGCCGCACTCCCAAGCCACCGGAAGGCTGGGACGACACCACTCCGACCACCGGCAGCGGCAAGCCGGCCATCGCACCGGCCGGCACTCCGGCCGACGGCATCGCGCGTCCCGCGGGACAGCACTAAACCGGCCAGCCCACATAAGCATCAGACTACATGGCGCATTTTTCATTATTAAAAATGCGCCATGTAGTCTGATGCTTCTGCGTACTGACACCCGTTTTGCGGTGTCCCACCGCGCCCGCGGGGCGTAGGCAGGAGGACCCGCCGTTGCAATTGCGCTGCGCCGGCCGGGTGCTCGAGCTGGATCGCCCGGTGGTTATGGGCGTGCTCAACGTCACCCCGGATTCGTTCTCAGACGGCGGCCGCTACCTCGATCCGGATGCGGCGCTGGCGCAGGCGGAACGCATGGCGGCCGAGGGCGCCGCGATCATCGACATCGGCGGCGAATCGACGCGGCCGGGCGCGCCGGCGGTGGCTGGCGAGGAACAGCTGCGCCGCGTGCTGCCGGTGATCGAGCGCGTGGCGGCACGGCTGCCGGTGCTGCTGTCGGTGGACACCTCCAATCCGGAAGTCATACGGCGCGCCGGCGCGGCCGGCGCCCATCTGGTCAACGACGTGCGGGCGTTGCGCGCCCCCGGTGCGCTCGAGGCGGTGGCGGCGGGCGAGCTGGGCGTGTGCCTGATGCACATGCGCGGGGAGCCTGCGACCATGCAGGTCGATCCCTACTACGAGGACGTGGTGGCGGAAGTGCAGGCGTTCCTGGCCGAGCGCGTGCACAGCTGCATCGCCGCGGGTATTGCGCGCGAGCGGCTGTGCATCGATCCGGGGTTCGGCTTCGGCAAGCTGGTGGCGCATAATCTGCAACTGCTGCGCGCGCTGGGGCAATTTCAGCGCCTGCAGCTGCCGGTGGCGGTCGGTCTGTCGCGCAAATCGATGCTGGCGGCGCTGGGCGCAAGGGCACAGGAGCGGCTGGCCGGCAGCCTGGCACTGGCGACAATCGCGGTGCTGCACGGCGCGCTCATCGTACGCGCGCACGATGTGGCGGCGACGCTGGACGCGGTGCGCATCGCCAGCGCGGTCAAACGGGGGAGTAGCGGTGGGTAGAGCTTACTTTGGAACCGACGGCATTCGCGGCCGCGTGGGCACCGATCCGATGACGGTGGATTTCGCGCTGCGACTGGCGAGCGCGGCGGCGCGCACCGTGCTCGGCGATGGTGGCACGGTGCTGATCGGCAAGGACACCCGGGTCTCGGGCTATATGTTCGAAGCTGCGCTCGAGGCCGGCTTCGTCGCCGCCGGTGCCAACGTGCTGCTGACCGGACCGTTGCCGACGCCGGCTGTGGCCTACATGACGCGCCACCTGCGCTGCCGGCTGGGCGTGGTGATCAGCGCCTCGCACAACCTGTACGAGGACAATGGCATCAAGTTCTTCGACGGCGAGGGCGCCAAGCTGTCGGATCAGCTCGAGGAGCGCATCGAAGCGCAGCTGTCCACGGTACCGTTGACCTGTGCCTCGCGTGAACTCGGGCGTGCCCGCCGCGTCGACAGCGCGCTGCTGCACTACCAGGAGTTCTGCGGAGGTGTGCTGGCGCAGGGCACCGACCTGTCGGGATTCAAGATCGTGATCGACTGCGCCAATGGTGCGGCTTACAAGGTCGCACCGCGCATCCTCGCCGACCTCGACGCCGATATCGTTCCGATCGGATGCTCGCCCAACGGCCGTAATATCAACGACGGCTGCGGCTCCACGTCGCCGGAACTACTGCAGCTCACGGTGCCGGGAGTGCATGCGCATGTCGGCGTCGCCGTAGACGGCGACGGTGATCGGGTGGTGATGGTGGATCATTTAGGTAGGCTGGTGGACGGGGATCAGCTGCTGTTCGTGATCGCGGCGGCGGCCAAGAGTGCCGGCCACTTGCGCGGGCCGGTGGTCGGAACGGTGATGAGCAACCTCGGCCTGGAGCTGGCGCTGCGCCGGCTTGGGATCGATTTCATACGCGCGCCGGTGGGCGATCGGCACGTGCTTGCCAAGCTCAAGGAAAGCGGCGGCATGCTCGGTGGCGAGACCTCGGGCCATATCCTGACGCTCGATCACACCACGACCGGCGACGGGCTGATCACGGCGCTGCAGGTGCTGAGCATCATGAAGCAGAGCGGCCGCTCGCTGGCCGAACTTGCGGCCGGAATGGACAAGTTGCCGCAGGTGCTGCTGAACGTCGAGGTCGCGCGCCGGTTCGATCCGACCGCGGTGCCGGCGATTGCCGCCGCCGTGCGGCGCATCGAGAAGCAGCTGCAGGGAGAGGGCCGGGTGGTGCTACGCGCGTCGGGCACCGAACCGGTGATCCGCGTCATGGTCGAGGGTCGCGATGCGGCCGAGGTGCGCGCCTGTGCCGATGAGCTGGCCGAGGCGGTCAGGGTGGCAGCGCTGCCGGAGACTGCGCCTACCTGACTACGCGCCATCGGGCCATTGCGGGGGGCAGGCTGCGTGGCTATCATCCGCGCGCCCAAAAACGCCGCGGCACCGTTTTGAGGCACCGGGCCTTTGAGGCACGCCAGGACCACGCCACGGGGGCACATCGTAAGTCATGCGACGCAAACTCGTAGCCGGCAACTGGAAGATGCATGGATCGCGGGCCGACAATGGGCCGCTGATCGAGGCCATCTTGGCGGCCCCGAATCTGGAGAGCGTGGACTGCGTGGTCTGCCCGCCATTCGTCTATCTGGCAGAATTGGCGCGAGTGCTGCGCGGCGCGGCGGTCAAACTCGGGGCGCAAAACGTCTGCGCTGAAGGACATGGCGCCTATACCGGTGAAGTATCGGCGGCGATGCTCAAGGACGTGGGCTGCGAGTACGTCATCGTGGGCCATTCGGAGCGGCGCGCCCTGTACGGCGAAGACGACGTGCTGGTGGCCCGCAAGTTCGCCGCGGCGCAGTCACGCGGCCTGCTGCCGATCCTGTGTGTCGGCGAGCTGTTGGTCCACCGCGAGGCCGACCGCACGCATGAACACGTAGGCCGGCAGCTCGAAGCGGTGGTGGCGCTGACCGGCATCGGCAGCTTTGCGCACGCGGTGGTGGCGTACGAGCCGGTATGGGCGATCGGCACCGGGCGCACCGCCTCCCCGCAACAGGCGCAGGACGTGCACGCCTTCATCCGGCAGCGGCTGGCGGAGCGGGATGCTAAAATCGCCGCGGATCTGCAGATCCTCTACGGCGGCAGCGTCAAGGCGGGCAACGCCCGTGAGCTGTTTCTACAGGCCGACGTCGACGGCGGTCTGATCGGTGGCGCCTCGCTGAAAGCCGAGGAATTCTTGAGCATCGTGGCCGCGGCGCGCGGCTGAGAGCGGAACCTGAGATGTTGCATACGTTTCTGATGATCATCCATTTCTTTTGCGCTGCCGCCATCGTGGCGCTGGTGCTGCTCCAGCGCGGCAAGGGCGCTGAGGCGGGCGCAGGCTTCGGCGCCGGTGCCTCCGGCACGGTATTCGGCGCCCGCGGCGCGAGTACCGCGCTGTCGCGCGCCACCGCGGTGCTGGCGGCGATCTTCATGGTGACCAGCCTGTCGCTGGCCTACGTGGGGGCCCGCAAGAGCAGCGCTCCGGCGAACAGCCTGCTCGACCAACTGGCGACGCCGAGCACGCCGGCGAACATGCCCACGGTGCCGCGCATCCTCGGCGGCGGCGGCGCCGGTGGAGTGGGCGGCGAGCCCGCAGCGCCGACACCGAGCGCGCCTGCGCAGTCGGGTGCGCCCGCAACGGCGCCGGGCAGCCCGCCAGCGAATCCTGCGCCGGCGACCACTCCCGCCGCGCCGAGCAATCCGGGCCCGAACTGATCGACGCCGACGTGGTGGAATTGGTAGACACACTAGCTTGAGGGGCTAGCGCCGCAAGGTGTGGGAGTTCGAATCTCCCCGTCGGCACCATATGTTCCGTATCGCCTGTTACAATGCGACAACGAAGGGGCGGACCAATGTGCGCGCAAGCGCAACATGCCGCCCCTTTTAATGACGGTGCGCCAATGTTGATGAATTACCTGCCGGTATTGATCTTTCTGGCCATAGCCGCGCTGCTGGCAGCCATGCTGCTCTCCCTGGGATCCGTGCTCGGACGTCTGTCCGCCCGCCATCGCGACGATGCGCAGAAACTGTCGCCCTACGAGTGTGGTTTCGAGCCGTTCGAAGACAACCGCATGAAATTCGACGTGCGTTACTACCTGGTCGCGATTTTGTTCATTATTTTCGACCTCGAGATTGCGTTCCTGTTTCCGTGGGCGGTATCGCTGAATCGCACCGGCGGATTCGGGCTTGCTGTCATGGGCGTGTTTCTGTTCATACTGGTGATCGGGTTCGCCTACGAATGGAAGAAGGGGGCGCTCGAGTGGGATTAGCGGCGCTGGACGCCGAGGGCTTCGCCCAACGCGGCTTCCTGACCACCCAGGTGGACAGCCTGGTGAGCTGGGCACGCACCGGCTCGCTGTGGCCGATGACGTTCGGACTGGCCTGCTGCGCCGTGGAAATGATGCATGCCGGGGCCTCGCGCTACGACCTGGACCGTTTCGGCGTGGTGTTTCGTCCCAGTCCGCGCCAGTCCGATGTCATGATCGTGGCCGGCACGCTGGTCAACAAGATGGCGCCGGCACTGCGCAAGGTCTACGACCAGATGCCCGAGCCGCGCTGGGTGATTTCGATGGGCTCGTGCGCCAACGGCGGCGGCTACTACCACTACTCCTATGCCGTGGTGCGCGGCTGCGATCGAATCGTGCCGGTCGATGTGTACGTGCCGGGCTGTCCGCCGACCGCCGAGGCACTGCTCTACGGCGTGATTCAGCTGCAGCGCAAGATCGAGCGCCAGACCGCGGCCAGCGCCTGATCCACCGCACACAGCAGTCCTGAGGAATCGAGGCTAGTGCCAGCCTACATCGAAGATCTCGCCGCACGGCTCACGGCTGCCCTGGGCGAGCGCATCCGGCGCTACAGCTCGCTGGCCGATGAGGTCGCGATCGAGGTGGCCGGCGAGCAGCTGCTGGAAGTCGCCATCATCCTGCGCGACGATCCGCAGCTGCGCTTCGAACTGCTGATGGATCTGGCAGGGGTGGATTACCTCGACTATGGGCGCGCCGAATGGCGAACCAACTCAGCCACCGCCAGCGGTTTCAGCCGCGGCGTGAACCGCGCCGCCCCGCACACCCTGGCCGGCGACAAGCGCTATGCGGTGGTGTCGCAGCTGCTGTCGATCACCTACAACCAGCGGCTGCGGCTGCGTGTCTGGGCCGGCGACAGCGAGGATCCAATGGTGGATTCGCTGACCGGCATTTGGGCCAGTGCCGAGTGGTTCGAGCGCGAGGCGTTCGATCTGTTCGGCATTCTGTTTCGCGGCCATCCGGACCTGCGCCGGATTCTGACCGACTATGGCTTCATCGGTCACCCGTTTCGCAAGGACTTCCCGCTGATCGGCAATGTCGAGGTGCGTTACGACCCGCAGCTGAAGCGTGTGATCTACCAGCCGGTCAGCATCGAGCCCCGCACGCTGGTGCCGCGCGTGATCCGCCACGACAATCGCTATGACCCGGTGCTGCACGATCACCCGCCGGGGGAACGGGCACCGGTTCCAGGCGTGCCGGGCGCGCCGGGAGGGGATCGTGCCTGAGATCCGCAACCTCACCCTGAACTTCGGCCCGCAGCATCCGGCCGCGCACGGTGTGCTGCGTCTGGTGCTGGAGATGGATGGCGAGACCATTCAGAAGGCCGACCCGCACATCGGGCTGCTGCATCGGGGTACGGAAAAGCTTGCCGAGTCCAAGCCCTTCAATCAGTCGATCGGCTACATGGACCGGCTCGATTACGTGTCGATGATGTGCAACGAGCACGCCTACGTAACGGCGATCGAGCGCCTGCTGGGCATCACACCACCGCCGCGCGCGCAGTACATCCGCGTCATGTTCGACGAGATCACCAGGGTCCTGAATCACCTGATGTGGCTCGGCGCACACGGCTTGGATATCGGCGCCATGACCGTGTTCCTGTTCTGCTTTCGCGAACGCGAGGACCTGATGGACTGCTACGAGGCGGTGTCCGGCACGCGCATGCACGCGACCTATTACCGCCCGGGCGGCGTCTACCGCGACCTGCCCGCGGCCATGCCGCGCCACCAGCCCTCACGCTGGCGCAGTCAAAAGGAGGTCGATCGGCTTAACGCACAGCGCACCGGCTCGCTGCTGGATTTCATCCAGGCGTTCACCGATAAATTCCCGGGACGGGTCGATGAATACGAGACGCTGCTGACCGACAACCGCATCTGGAAACAACGCACGGTGAATATCGGGGTGGTATCACCCGAACGCGCACTGCAGCTCGGGTTCTCGGGGCCCATGCTGCGTGGCTCGGGCGTGGAATGGGATCTGCGCCGCAAGCGACCGTATGAGGTGTATTCGGCGCTGGAGTTCGACATACCGGTCGGGGTCAACGGCGATTGCTACGACCGCTACCTGGTACGGGTGGCCGAGATGCGCCAGTCCAATCGCATCATTCGCCAGTGCGTGGACTGGCTGCGCGCCAATCCGGGCCCGGTCATGGTCGATGATCGCAAGGTGCGTGCGCCCAGCCGTGAACACATGAAGAGCGACATGGAGTCGCTGATTCATCATTTTAAATTCATGACCGAAGGCTACTGTGTGCCCGAGGGCGAGACCTATGCCGCGGTGGAGGCGCCGAAGGGTGAATTCGGCATCTACCTGATTTCGGACGGCGCCAACAAGCCCTACCGCGTCAAGTGCCGCGCGCCCGGCTTCGTACATCTGGCCTCGCTCGGGGAGATGGTGCGCGGACACATGCTGGCGGACGTGGTGGCGGTGATCGGCACCCAGGACATCGTGTTCGGCGAGGTCGATCGCTGATGACCCAGGCGCAGGGCAACGCGAGTCTGCTGTCCGGGCACACGCGCGAGGAAATCGATCACTGGGTGGCGAAATTTCCGCCGGGGCGACAGCGGTCGGCGGTGCTGTCGGCGCTGCGCGCGGCGCAGGAACAGAACCACGGTTTTCTGACGCCGGAGCTCATGGATGCGGTGGCGGAATACCTTAAGCTGCCGCCGATCCAGGTGTACGAGGTCGCGAGCTTCTACTCGATGTTCGAGACCCGTGCCTGCGGCCGTCATCATGTCAGCGTGTGCACCAACATTTCCTGCATGCTGCGCGGCGGGGAGGACATCCAGGCCCACGTCGAGCGTAAGCTCGGTATTCGCGCCGGTCAGAGCACGCCGGATGGCCGCATCTTTCTCAAGCGCGAAGAGGAGTGCCTGGCGGCATGCACCGGCGCCCCGATGATGATGGTTGATCACGTCTACCACGAGCATCTGACGCCTGAGACGGTCGATCAGATCCTCGATGCGCTCGAGTGAGCGGGCAACGACTGGGAAGCGAATATGGGTGCCTGGGACGATAAGCTGAATTTCACCTGCTTCGAGTCGCTCAAGTATGAACGGCCGTGGACGCTCGAGACCTATGCCCGCATCGGCGGCTACGATGCGTGGAAGAAGCTGCTGGCCGAGAAGACGCCGCGCGAGCAGGTGATCGAGCAGGTCAAGGCCTCGGGGCTGCGCGGCCGCGGCGGTGCGGCGTTCCCGGTGGGCGTGAAGTGGAGCTTCATGCCGCGCAACGCCACCATGCAGAAGTACGTGCTGTGCAACTCCGATGAGAGCGAGCCCGGCACCTGTCACGACCGCGATATCCTGCGCTATAACCCGCACTCGCTGATCGAGGGCATGGCCATCGGCGGCTACTGCATGAATGCCACCGTGGGCTACAACTATATTCGCGGTGAATTCCTCGGCGAGCCGATCCCGCGCTTCGAGGCAGCGCTGAAAGAAGCCTACGATGCAGGCCTGTTGGGCAAGAACATCCTCGGATCCGGGGTGGACTTCGACCTGCATACCTTCGTCGGTGCCGGGGCCTATATCTGCGGCGAGGAGACGGCGCTGCTCGATTCGCTCGAGGGCAAGACCGGCAAGCCGCGTTTCAAGCCGCCGTTTCCAGCCGCGTTCGGCCTGTACGGCATGCCGACCACGATCAACAACACCCAGAGCTACGCCTCGGTACCGACCATCCTGAGAAAGGGTGCGCAGTGGTTTGCAGACCTCGGGCCGAAGAATTCGGGCGGCACGGTGATCTTTTCGGTCTCGGGCCATGTGGCCAAGCCTGGCAATTTCGAGGTGCCGCTGGGTATCCCGTTTGCCGAGCTGCTCGCGCTGGCAGGCGGGATCTGGAAAGGTCGGCAGATCAAGGCCGTCATCCCGGGTGGCTCCTCGGTGCCGGTGGTGCCGGGCGAGATCATGCTCAAGACCAACATGGACTACGACTCGCTCAAGGCGGTGGGCTCGAGCATCGGATCGGCGGCGGTGATCGTGATGGACGAGACCACCTGCATGGTCAGGACACTCGAGCGCCTGGCGCGTTTTTACATGGCGGAGTCCTGCGGCCAGTGCACCCCGTGCCGCGAAGGCACCGGCTGGCTCGACCGCACGCTCAAGCGCATCCTTGACGGCAACAGCCAGCGCGAGGAGCTGGGTCTGCTGCTCGACGTGGCCAATCGCATCGAGGGTCACACCATCTGCGGGCTGGGCGACGCCGCGGCGTGGCCGGTGCAGAGTTTCCTCAAGCATTACCGTCACGAATTCGAGTACATGATCGATCACGGCGGACGCAGCATCGTCGACGCCGCACGGCAGGCCGCATGAGCGAGGAATTCGTCAACATCGAAGTCAACGGCGTGCCGATGAAGGCGCGCAAGGGCGAGAACATCATTCGCGCGACCGATCGCGAAGGGGTGTATGTGCCCAGGTTCTGCTACCACGACAAGTTGCCGGTGGCAGCCAACTGCCGCATGTGCCTGGTGGAGGTCGAGAAGGCACCCAAGCCGTTGCCAGCCTGCGCCACGCCGGTGGCCGAGGGCATGAAGATCTTCACCACTTCCGTCAAGGCCATCGGTGCCCAGCGCTCGGTCATGGAATTCCTGCTGATCAACCATCCGCTGGACTGCCCGATCTGCGATCAGGGCGGGGAGTGCGAACTGCAGGATCTGGCAGTCGGCTTCGGCCGCGACATCTCACGTTTCGTCGAGCGCAAGCGCTCGGTCAAGGACAAGAACCTGGGTCCGCTGGTGTCCACCGACATGACGCGCTGCATACACTGCACGCGCTGCGTGCGCTTCGGCCAGGACATCGCCGGTATCCAGGAGATGGGCGCTACCGGGCGCGGTGAGAACATGGAGATCGGGACTTTCATCGAGCACAGCGTGGATCATGAACTGTCGGGCAACATCATCGATCTGTGCCCGGTGGGCGCGCTCAACAGCAAGCCATTCCGCTACCGCGGCCGTGGCTGGGAAATGACGCAGGTGCCGCTGATCTCACCGCACGATGGCGTGGGTACGCAGCTCTATGGCCACGTGCTGCGCGGACGGCTGATGCGCGTGGTGCCGCGGCCGTGCGAGGAGATCAACGAGACCTGGATCGCCGACCGGGATCGCTTCAGCTACGAAGGTGTCTACAGCGAAGATCGGCTGCTGGCGCCGCAGCTGCGGCAGGCCGATGGCAGCTGGCGCGAAGTTGAATGGGACGTCGCGCTGGCTGCGGCGGCGCAGGGGCTCAGAGGCGTCGCGCGCGAAGCGCCGGGTGTGGGCCTGCTGGCTCACCCGTCGAGCACGCTCGAGGAACTGTATCTGCTGGCGCGCCTGGCCGAGGGCCTGGGCAGCGCCAATATCGATCACCGGCTGCGGCAGCGGGATTTTCGCGATCAGGCGTCCGATGCGCTCGCGCCGGGCCTCGGAGTGGCGATCGCCGAGATCGACAAGCTCGATGCGCTGCTGGTGGTGGGCTCCAATCTGCGGCACGAGGTGCCGATCCTCGCGCACCGCGTGCGCAAGGCGAGCCTGCGCGGCGCGCGCATCAGCTTCATCAATCCGATGCGCTTCGATTACTTTTTCGCGGTCGCACACAGCGTGCTGTCGCCGCCGGCGCACCAGGTCGCGGACCTGGCCGCGGTGCTGACGGCGGCGCTCGACGGCGCCAGTGCGCCGGTGCAGCTCGGCGAGCTGCTGGCCGGTGTGGCGCCGACCGAGCACCATCGCGCCATCGCCGCAACGCTCAGGAGCGGCGAGCGTCGTGCCATCTGGCTCGGCGCGCTGGCCGCGCGCAGCAGCCGCTACAGTGAGCTGCGGGCACTGGCGCGTGCCCTGGCGGCGGCGAGCGGCGCCAGCTACGGCGAACTGGCCGAGGGCGGGAATGCGGCCGGGGCCTATCTGGCCGGCGCGGTGCCTCACCGCAGTGCCGGCGGTGCGGTGCGCGCCGTTGCCGGCCGCACCGCACGGCAGATGCTCGAGCAGACGCTGCCCGGCTACCTGCTGCTCAATACCGAGCCATGGGCGGACGCGGCGCTGCCGGGCGTGCTGACTACCGTGTCGCGCGCGCGCTGCGTGGTGGCGCTCAGTGCCTACGCGAGCGAGGAGATGCGGCGCGCGGCGCACATCCTGCTGCCGGCGGGCACGTTCGCCGAGACCTCGGGCACCTACGTGAACCTGGAAGGCCGCTGGCAGAGCCAGGGCGGGGCGGCGAAGCCCCTGGGCGTGTCGCGCCCGGCCTGGAAGATCCTGCGCGTGCTCGGCAATCTGCTGGACCTGCCCGGATTCGACTACCAGTCGTCCGAGCAGGTGCGCGATGAGCTCAAGTCGCGGCTGGAAGTTGCGCGCCCGCCCTCGCTTCACGCCCCCGCCGCGCTGCAGGCGGCAGCCACCGACTCGGTGCTGGACCTGCCGATGTACCAGATCGACCCGGTGCTGCGCCGCGCAGCGCCGCTGCTGCGCACACGCGAGGGACGCTCGAGCATGCAGCTCTACGGAGGTGCGGCGTGAGCGCGCTGGGCGATCTGTGGGGGCAGCTGCCGGGCTACCTGCACTCGACGCTGATCACGCTGCTGCTGTGCATCGTGCTGATCCTCTCGGTCGCCTACCTGACATTGTGGGAGCGCAAGGTCATCGGCTGGATGCAGATGCGCATCGGCCCCAATCGCGTGCGCATCTTCGGGTTGCTGCCGGGCATGGGCCAGCCGTTCGCCGACGTCATCAAACTGCTGATCAAGGAGATCGTGATCCCGGCGCGCGCCAACAAGATCCTGTTCCGGCTCGCCCCCGCGATCACTCTGATTCCCGCCTTCGCCGCCTGGGCGGTGGTGCCGATCGCGCCCAACTATGCGATCGCCAATGTCGATGCCGGCCTGCTGTACGTACTGTCGCTGACCTCGATGGGCGTGTACGGCGTGATACTTGCCGGCTGGTCGTCAAATTCAAAATACGCCTTCCTGGGCGCCATGCGTTCGGCGGCGCAAATGGTCGCCTATGAAATCGCGATGGGGTTTGCGCTGGTCGGGGTGCTGATGGCGGCCGGAAGCCTGAACCTAGGCGTCATCGTCACGCAGCAGCACGGCGGGCTGCTGGCCTGGAACTGGTTCTGGCTGCTGCCGCTGCTGGTGGTGTATTTCATCTCCGGTATTGCCGAAACCAATCGCGCGCCGTTCGACGTGGCCGAGGGCGAATCGGAGATCGTCGCCGGATTTCACGTGGAATATTCCGGCATGGCGTTCGCGCTGTTCTTTCTGGCCGAATACGCCAACATGATCCTGATCGCCGGCCTGACCGCGGTGTTCTTCTTCGGTGGCTGGCTCAGCCCGCTGGATGGCTATCCGTGGTGGCTCGGCGGCACCAGCATCCTGGCCCTGCCGGGCACCCACTGGCTGGTCCTCAAGCTGTTCGCGCTGCTGTTCCTGTTTCTGTGGTTTCGCGCCACCTTTCCGCGCTACCGCTACGACCAGATCATGCGACTGGGATGGAAGTTTCTCATCCCGGTGACGCTGGTGTGGATCGCAGTGGAAGCACTGATGAGCTGGTATCACGTCGGTCCCTGGAAACTTTAGACATGGCCATCGCCAATCCGATCAAGACTTTCATGCTGACCGAGCTGCTGGCGGGGCTGTCGGTCACTGCGCGTTCGCTGTTTCGGCGCAAGGTCACGGTGCAGTACCCGGAGGAGAAGACGCCGCAGTCGGTGCGCTTTCGTGGACTGCACGCGCTGCGGCGCTACGCGAACGGTGAGGAACGCTGCATCGCCTGCAAGCTGTGCGAGGTGGTGTGCCCGGCGCTGGCGATCACGATCGATTCCGATGTGGCCGCTGACGGCACACGCCGCACCACCCGCTACGATATCGATCTGTTCAAATGCATCTACTGCGGCTTCTGCGAGGAAGCCTGCCCGGTCGATGCGATCGTCGAGACACGAATTCATGAATATCACATGGAGCATCGGGGCGAGAACATCATGACCAAGGATAAGCTGCTCGCGGTCGGGGAACGCTACGAGGCGATGATCGCCGCCGATAAGAGCGCCGACGCGCGCTATCGCTGAAAGCTTAAGGGAGCTGTCATGCTGCCGCTGATCCTGTTCTACATTTTTGCCACCGTGCTGGTGCTGGCGGCCGTGGCGGTGATCGTGTCGCGCAATCCGGTGTACTCGGCGCTGAGCCTGGTGCTGTGTTTCGTGACCTCAGCGGCGATCTGGCTGCTGATCGAGGCCGAGTTCCTGGCCATAGTGCTGGTGCTGGTGTACGTCGGCGCGGTCATGGTGCTGTTCCTGTTCGTGGTCATGATGATCGACATCGATCTGGAGGAGCTGCGTGCCGGGTTCACGCGCTTCGCCTGGCTCGGGTGGATCGTGGCCGGTGTCATCGTGCTCGAAATTGCAGGCGTAGTGCTGACACACAAACTGGGCATCGATGTGACACGCGGCGCGGCGCCGCTGCCGGCCAACTACAGCAATACCCAGGAGCTGGGTGCGCTGCTGTACGGCCGCTACGCCTACCCGTTCGAGATTGCTGCCATGGTGCTGCTGGTGGCCATCGTTGCGGCGATCGCGCTGACGCTGCGCCACCGACCCAATCTAAAGGCGCAGAACATCGGGCGCCAGGTGGCGGCGCGGGCCAGCGAGCGCGTGCGGCTGGTGAAGATGGATTCCGAGCATCGCGAATGATCACCCTGGCGCATCTACTGACGCTTTCGGCGGTGCTGTTTG